>FLSK01003081.1_pt1 | contig 35096 bp, 52 predicted proteins | sample 1550541 | NCBI WGS metagenome assembly FLSK01 (sample SAMEA4031773, study PRJEB14383) | metagenome | biome: human; feature: oral; material: saliva | place: Philippines | collected 2014
TGTATCCAATCACTTAAAATGAGAAACAAAGAAACAAATAGGGATTTGGCGGAATTTTTCGGGAATAAGTGGGATGGATTTAGATAAAACGGGGCTTGGCGGTGTGCCAGCCCCTTTTTTATTGTAAGAAAAATAGAAATAATGAAATGGGAAAAATTTTCTAAAACTTGCCGATTTAACCGCTAAAAGTGAGAAACATTAAACGCGGTTTAAATGGCTTTAAATTTAGGTTTAAATCTTTAAATTAAGTCGTGGCCAATGAAAACAACCTGGCCTAACACTTCAAAGTTTAAATTATCTTCAAACATCAGCTCTATCGGGGCGTAGATTTCTTTGTTATCGCTAATCAAGCGAATGCCACCAGGAATACCCTGGACGCGCTTAACCCAAAGCTGATCGCCAGAACGGATAACATATATCTGACCATCACGCGGCGTGGTTACGGCACGGTTGATTAATAACATATCGCCGTGGTGTATTGTTGGGGTCATACTATCGCCGGAGGTTAGAATAAAAGCCAGTTTATCCTTTTGAAGGCCGCGTTGTTGCAACCAGTGCGCGCTTAACCCCACAAAATCATCCGGTTCATACACGTCATCATTAAACGCACCAAAGCCCGCAGAAGCGAACGTGTTATAAAATGGCACGCTAACAAGCTCAGTGGCCTTATTTATTGCCTCTTTAACATAGCGCCCTATAGTTTCTGTAATATTTGGGACGATCATCCGTGTTTCAGTGGGATAAAAGCCCAACTCCTTTTGTACTGCTGGTGGGAGCGATGAATAGTGATATTCATAAGCCACCCCTTTCTTTCCCTGAACCTGTTTCTTTTTCCAGTTTTCTTTAGTTGCACGTCTGGTTATGTTGGTCGCCTTGCTTGGCAAATTCCCTATCCCTTCTAACTCAAAAGCAGTAAACCATTCTTGTTTAGGTTGTGAATTCATAAAATGCCTTTTTAAATTCATCTTGAATTCAAAAAGAGTGTCATTAAAACTCTTTAAAAATCAAGGTTATGCAAAAATTTTTGAAAAATTTGTGAATTCCTTTGAATTCTTTAGTTGATTTCACAAGGAATTCACTATATTATTCAAATCATAGTCAGCTAACTACTTCAAAACGTACTTCGTTAGCTAGCGTTAAAACTAACCAAGGATCTCACAAAATGGCAGGAAAAAAAAGAATTATTGACATGCATCGCGCAGATATTCGAGCGGAGTTAGAGAAAAAAGGAACTTCATTGGCTCAGCTTGGAATTGAGAACGGGTTATCAAGAACAACGGTTCGTAATGCCTTGGATAAACCATATCCAAAAGGAGAATGGATAATTGCAAATGCATTAGGGCTTAAACCTTCAGATATTTGGCCTAGCCGCTATCGCGAGTAGGTTTGGAGGCATTATGAAAGAATGGTTTAACTCTAAAGAACTTGCTGGTGTTGGCGGGTTGCCAAACAGCCCAAGCAATGTAACTCGAAAAGCTAAAAGCCTATCTTGGGAATTTAGACAGGTGGAAGGGGCTAAAGGGGTAAGTTATGAATTCTCTTTTAATTCATTACCGGAAGAAGTCCAAGCTGAACTCTTATTAAAACAAAGCCAAGCGGTGGAAATTCCGAAAGCTCAAAAAGAACTCAACTACCTACCGGAAGTTATTTGGAAACCTTATGAAAAGGCGACTGATAAACAAAAGGAACACGCCAAAGCGAAACTTGTGCCACTGCATAAATTAGACGATTTAGTGAGAAATGGCTTGGAATTAATGACTGCTTTGGATGCTGTCGCGGAAGAATGCGACATTGCGAAAGGATCGCTTAAACGTTGGTATTACAAAGTGCGGTCGTTTGAACGCTCTGATTGGTTGCCGTTGTTGTTAGATAAACATAACAACAAAAAAGCCGGCAAAGAAGCAGAATTCACGCCTGAAGCGTGGGAAGCCTTCAAAGCAGACTATTTCCGCAACGAACGCCCACAATTCGGCAGTTGCTACGAACGCTTAAAACGTGCCGCCCGTGAAAACGGCTGGTCGATTCCATCGGCAAGCGGCGTAAAACGCAAAATTGAACGTGAAATTCCTAAAACACATCAAGTGTTTTTGCGCGATGGCGAATACGCCCTAAGCCAATTTTATCCATCTATGCAACGTTCTGTTGAAGGGCTTGAAGCCATGGAATGGATCAACGGCGACGGTTATCAACATAACGTCTTCGTGCATTGGCATAACGGCGACATTGTGCGCCCTAAAACATGGTTCTGGCAAGACATTCGCACCCGCAAAATCTTAGCCTATCGCACCGATTTGAGCGAAAACAGTGATGCCATCCGATTGAGTTTAATGGATTTGATTTGGAAATACGGCATCCCGAAAAAATGCACCATTGATAACACCCGTGCGGCGGCAAACAAATGGATGACTGGGGGCGTAAAAAACCGCTACCGCTTCAAGGTTAAAGAAGACGATGTGACAGGGATTATTCCACTTTTAGGCATTGAGCTGTTTTGGACTTCAGTGCAATTCGGCAAAGGCCACGGGCAAGCAAAACCTGTTGAGCGTGCATTCGGTGTAGGCGGTTTAGGTGAATTAATTGATAAGCACCCTAAATTAGCCGGTTTCTTTGCAGGGGAAAACGTCAACAACCAACCGGACAACTATAACGGCGGCAAAGACGGCGTTGACTATGAAACCTTTATTTTAGCGTTGGAAGACGGCATCCGAACATTCAATGAGCGCGAAGAACGGGAAACAGAAATTTGCCAAGGTGTGTATAGCTTTTCGCAAGTGTTTGAGCGTGATTACGCCAAAGCACATATCCGCAAGGCAAGCATGGAGCAAATGCGTTTCTTAATGCTAATGAGCGAAGCTACAACCTTGAAGAAAGACGGCACGTTTGAACTGGATGTAGGCGGCAAAGTCAACGAACGCCGCAACCGTTATCAAGCAACGGATCTTATTGGCACAGCTCACCGCAAAGTAGTCGTGAAATTCGACCCGGCAGACTTACACAACAAAGTGTGGGTGTACAGCTTGGAAGGTGTGTTCTTAGCCGAGGCAGAATGTACCGCTAAGGTGGCATTCGGCGATAAAGCGGCAGGCCGTGAGCATGACAAAGCCCGCAAACAATTTGTAAAAGCCAACAAATTGGCGGCAAAAGCACAGCTTACGATGAACGCCCAAGAAGCGGCACGTTATCAGCCTGAATTTGAGGAAGAAGACGCACCGGAACCGAAAATCATCGAGCTATTCCGACAAGAAGGGAACGCAGTGCGTAAACACCAAGCGGTATTAGATGACGATGAAGATACCAACGATTTTGAAAAAGGCTGGCGTAAAGGGTTAGCCATGATTAAAGAAGAAAAAGGGCTTTAAGCCGCATTTAAGGAGCGTTAAACATGACTTTAATTGAACAAATCAAGCAACTTTTAGACAACCAAGTCCACACGCAGCGCGAAATTGCCGCGCAAGCTGGAATTTCAGCCGGGGCTTTAAGTGCATATTTAAAAGGCACTTACACCGGGAATGTTGAAAACGTAGAAGTCGCATTAAAAAACTGGCTTTCAACCCGCGAGAAAAAAGAAAAAGTGTTTGTAGAAGCACCGCACTTTATCGAAATTCCGACCGCCAAGAAAGTATTTTCAGCGTTAGATATGGCCAAGATTTTGCCAACCATGGTGACCGTTTACGGCGCGAGCGGTGTGGGTAAAACAAAAGCATGCCAAGAATATAAAAAAGCCAACCAAAACGTGTGGATGATTACCGCAAGCCCGGCGCGCGCAACATTAAGCAGTATTTTGTATGAGTTAGCCCTTGAGTTAGGCATTAACGATGCACCACGCCGTAAAGACCGCCTATCACGCCTAATTACTAAAAAGCTCAAAGGCACACAGGGCTTGGTCATCATTGATGAAAGCGACCACCTTCCTTATGACGCGTTAGAAGAGATCCGCATTATTCAAGAAGAAGCCGAAGTAGGCTTTGCACTAATTGGTAACGATAAAGTTTACACCCGCATCCAGGGCGGCGTAAACCAGGCGCATGAATACGCGCGTTTATGGTCACGAATTGGTAACAACTGCGGCGTTAAAGCCAGCACAAAAGGCGATATTAAAGCCATCGCGCAAGCCTGGGGGCTTGATATAGCCGACAAGGATTTAATGACCGTCCTTTATGACATCGGCGGCAAGGCGGGCGGCTTACGCGCTTTAACGCAATATTTACGCCTAGCCGGCATGACAGCGAAAGGACAAGGCACTGTCATCACACTAGACCTAATTTTAACCGCCCAAGCACAAATGAAAGGAGCGAACTAATGACAAGCATTACAAAAAACAACACCTTGCGCGAGCAAACTAAACCACATCCAGTGTTTGGTGGCTGCAACAAAATCGCCCTAGGTTACTTATCACAAACGCAAAAATGCGTGTTTGAGTTAAACAAAATGGGGTTGCATGTGGTGAATATTGAGTTCGACAAAATCAAACCGCGCGTGCGCATTGAACCGAACGCATTAACGAAGAAATTTGAAAAAACAGGCCAGGCGCTTGCGTATATCCAAGGCAACGACGGCGTGCATTTTGCCGAATATCAAATGATGGTCGAAGGCATCAAGGTAATTTGGCGCAGTTATTTACACTAAAAACCAGGAGGAAAAAATGGCAAAAAAACCAACCAGAATTAAAACCGACACCTTTGCAGTGCGTTATCAAACTCGCGATGAAGTGGAAACTGCAATCAAGGAGATCGGCGATTTAAACCGTGAATTAGAGCGTTTGGCAATCGAACAAAACGATAAATTAGCGGCCATTACCGAAGAATACGCGCCACTCATGAACGAAGTGAAAGAAAAGCTCGCACCAAAACAAGATGCGGTGCAAGCATGGTGTGAAAGCCGACGTGATGAACTCACCCAAAATGGCAAAACAAAAACTGGTTCATTTAATACAGGTGAAGTGCAATGGCGTCAACGCCCACCTTCTGTGGGAATCCGCGGAGCGGAATCAGTGCTTGAAAGTTTACGCACCCTAGGGCTTGTTCGATTCATTCGCACGAAAGAAGAAGTGAACAAAGAAGCCATGTTAAACGAACCGGAATTAGCGGCAACCGTAGCAGGAGTGACCATTAAAACAGGCGTGGAAGACTTTGTGATCACTCCTTTTGAACAGGAGGCGAAATAATGCCGGCCTGGGCATTGAACCCGGTGTCCTATTTGATTATCGGGGTAATTCTAAGCCTAATCGTGGGCTTATTAGACCAGGAATAAAGCCTATTTAAACGCTCTTTAAACCCTAATTTAAGGGGCGTTCATAATATGTTTTAACACAAAAATGAGGAGCTTAAATGCAAGAAACATCATTTAAAAAATTAAGTATAGAAGCAGCTGAATTAGAAAAAGCCGGAAACTATAAAGAAGCCGCAAAGCTATGGTTAAAAGCCTGCTTTGCTGCCGTGAAGGAGTGTAACGTAAATTGGTGTAATGCACGTCATCTTTTTTGCGTACGCATGGATATTAGACCGTTTACGGGGGAATAAGATGACAGACAAAGAAACCGAACTTCAGCTCGAACAAGCGGTGCGCCAACTCACCCGAGCATTGCGAGAGTTACAAAAAAATCAACCGCACTTTGCGGCGGTGTTTGTGGGTAACGTACAAGCGATGTTACCAAGATTGAGACAGCAGTTGGCGAGATAGGAAATACAAATGAAAGAAAGTGAACTAGTTGAAAAACATGGTTATGTATCAAATAACGTAACGGTTTCTTATGGGGTAGTAAGTAAACGGGTTATTGTTAGCATTAATCGTAAAGAAGGGTATGTGACTTATTTTGACGTAAAAGGCGTTAAAGGCGGAGTAAAAGGCACTATGAAAACCGTGTCCATCAAATCCTTTTTAAATTGGGCTGTTCTAGATATTACTTGCGAGGATAAAAAATGAAATATCAATGGGAATATATCGTTTTTGGTAGCGAAGAACCAACAGTCGGAGATATAGAGGCGAAGATAAAACAAAGTGAAAGTAAAAAGTATGAAAGCGATCACGATGATGTTGATAGCCTTGTTGAGCAAATTGTTGAAGAAAATAATTGGGATTGGGAGCTGGAGGAAGATGAAAATATTTATATATCAATCTACCCGAAAGGGAAGCCTGAAGAACAAGAGCTATTTGATGTACGTCTTAGTTTGGTTATCCAAGCTACCGCATATCATGAGTGGTCAGGGTTAGATTGATAAAACCCATTTACAGCCCTTTGGTGAAATTAAAAGGCTGAATAATGTGTTTTACAGGAGAAAAGAATGCGATTAACCAAAGAAAAGGCGATTCAGCTGATTCACATTGCCAAGCAACAGCTACGCATGGATGAATTAAGTTATCGGATGTTGCTGAATGAATTAACCGGCAAAAACAGTACCAAACAAATGACTATAATGCAATTGATTAAAGTTTTAGAAGCCATGGAAAATAAAGGCTTTAAAAAGACCACAAAACGCCATCATTCGCCGACCACTGAAAAAGCCAAAGTGAATAGCAATATTGCCCACAAAATCCGTGCCATTTGGATTGAAATGGGCAAGCAAGGCATGTTGCGCGACGGCTCAGAACGCGCATTAAACGCGTGGGTACGCGGTGTAGTGAACCCAATTTATCAAAAGCGCGGTCAGAATATTCAAATTTTGAACGTAGGTGCGTTGGATAATCAAATGGCGTCATTAGTGTTGGAAATGCTGAAACGTTGGCAAGCAAGGGGGAATGTATGAAATTATGCCGTTGCCCAGTGTGTCATTCAGACATCAACCTAGACCAACTGCTAGAAGATGATGCAGGGCGTGAGCTGTTAAGCATCATCACAGAATTAAAATACGGTGTAGCACGCCCGTTAGTCAGCTATATCGCACTGTTTCGCCCTGAAAAATCTGCCTTGAGCAATACAAGGGCGGTGAAACTTATGCGTGATGTATTAGATCAGTTCCCGCCATCACAACTTTTAGCCCACTCTTTGAGTGAAACAGTTAGTGCGGTGCAAAAGAAACGCCGGGAAAGCAAAAATCTTGCCCCGTTAAGTAATCACAGCTATTTAAAACAAGTGATAGAAACTAACAAGCCACTATTTGTCGGCATTGGTGCGACAAAAACGAATAATGAAGATCGGAAACCCGAAGCCAAGCCGATAGATGACATGGAAAACACCATTTTATACATCGAACGCTTTTACCTCTTAGGACAACCCATTGAACATCTGCCGGGTTATGAAGTGTGGAAAAAGTGGAAAGAACAACAAAAAGGAGCGAAATAATGAGTACAGAAACCGATATTTTTGATGAAAAAGCCCCTGAGATTTTGGCAGATTTAGCCAAACACATTGAAACGCAGTTGCTTGCTAAAGTGAAGCCAACCACAGAATTCAACGCAGGCCTGGCAAAACAAATCGGTATTGAAGTTGCCGGGCATATTGCGCAAATGTGGGGCGGTGAAGTAATTTACATCCCACGTAACCTGATTTTGTTGTTAAGCGAACGTGACCGTAAGATTTTTAATGAGTTCAACGGCACAAACCACCGCGAACTGGCACGCAAATACAACGTATCCATGCAGTGGATTTACCAAATTGTGAAGCGCGTCACAAAAGAAGAAATCGCCCGACGGCAGTTTGATATGTTTGGGGAGAAATAACCGCTAAAAGTGAGAAAACGTCCGAAAGGGCGTTTTTTTGTCTTGGAAATTTACCAAAAAGGTAAAAATATTTTTATAATTTAGGTTGACTTAAGGTATAAATTAGGTTAACATCCAGGCATCAACCAAGAAAGGAGGGGAACACTATGGCACTTACAGAATTTGGGAAAGCCGTTCGTAAGGCTAGAATTGAAATCAATGAAACCTTACTAAGCATGGCTAATGCGTTAGGTACAACAGCCGCATATTTAAGCGGTATGGAAACAGGACGCAAAAAAATCTCAGATAGTTGGGTAACGAAAATCCAAACCTTTTTTAAGAAAAAAGGTGTTGAGATAAGTAACCTTCAGGAGTTGGCTAATGTTGCCAATGAAATGGTTCCTGTTAAAGGACTCTCATTGCAACAGCAAATGTTAGTGGCTGGTTTTGCTAGCTCTCCATTTACTCCTGAGCAATTGAAAAAATTTGCTTCTTTGCTAGAAGATATTAACAAACCACAGGAGTAAACTGGATGTACGAAATGCGAGGTAATAGAGTTGCACCTATGCAAGAAGTAGAAATTTCTCACATTGCGTTAAATGTGAGTAGCATATTGGGTTTCAATAAACGTAACAGAAAGCATTGCGACCGTTTATTTGAGCAATTGAGTGAATACGGAATCATTATTGATCCTATGTCGGATAAAGAGTGGGCAAAATACACTAATGATCTTACTCGTGGGCATTTCTACCCACCGACTAGGACAATAAGGATTCCTGAAAGGATTTACACGATGGCGTGTCGTGGGGAAAGAGACGCTTTATTTGTAATGTTGCATGAACTTGGGCATTTATTCTTAGGTCACAATGCAGTGTTACATAATGCTAAAGAAAGACCAACAAAAATAGAAGATGCGGAATGGCAGGCGGACACCTTTGCCGAGCAGATTTTAATTGAGATGGGGTACTACGTAGATCAGCTTTCTTTTGATTTCTATATGTAAAAAACCCAATCACAAGGACTGGGTTTTAGGATAGTAAGTAATATTGGCGTATTAATTACTATGTATAGTTCTCCATCCGCTGTACACAATACCTGCAAAAGAAGAACACCTTCGAAAACGGTGAAGTATTCTAAAACAAGTTGCATGGCGTTGTCCATAGGTAAAGTGGTGGTAACCTGAAAAATAAGAGGTAAGCCTAATGGCTATGACAACTTGTTCTAAGTGTGGTCGTGTTTGCCCTCTAATCTTCCGTTGGACGCGTGAAGACCCGCGTACCGGCGCAATTATTAGAGCTAAACACCGCCCTATGCCAATCCCGCAATGTGATTGTGGCAGATAATTAATAAAAACGTCCGAATGGGCGTTTTTTTTGGGGGAAAATCAAACAAATTAAGAGTATGATAAGAATGGTTATTTTATCAATCTAAGGAAAATGTAATGAAAAAAGCATTAGTTTTATTAAGTGGCTTATTATTAGCTGCTTGTGGCGATAAAGCCATCACCTCTGAAGACTTAGTTTCAACAATGAAAGCCAGTGGCATTGAAATTAACGATGTAAAAGATTTAAAAAATGATAAATTTATGGTGCAGGGATTCAAGGAACGCTTTGCGTTCTCGATTCCTGAAGTTGCACCTAAAGGCGGACAAGCCTTTATTTGTGAGAAAAAAGAACAATGCACACCTGTTTTTGCCTATTTCGATGCATTGAAAAATATTGCTGGCCCTTATTTATATCAATCACCGAATGGCAAGGTTGTATTACAACTGAATGCCAGTTTAACCGAAGAAACTGCGAAGAAATTAGAACAAGCAATTTCTAAGTATTAACTTCTTTAAATCACTTTAAAATCAATAAAACCCCATCCGTTTTAAACTCCTTTTAAGTTCACTTAGAAGGAGTTTTTTATGTCTTTATCCTTACCTATCACAAAAATTGTGATCCATTGCTCCGCTACTCGTAACGGCAAGCAACTCAGAACAGTTAATCAAACTGCCGCTCAACGGATTAATGACTGGCACTCTCAACGCGGCTTTAAACGCGACCCAATTTTAGCCAAAAAATTCAACCCGCACCTGCCTAATATTGGCTATCACTTTGTCATTGACACCGATGGCACGGTTGAAACAGGCCGAATGGTTGGCGAAATTGGTGCGCACGTGAAAGGTCACAATCAACACTCGCTAGGCATTTGCCTTGTTGGCGGTATTGATGCAAGCGGTAAAAACTACGGCGAATACACCGAAAAACAATGGCTCGCTCTGCACAAATTGTTGCAAAAACTAGAGAGCGAACACCCCAGTGCACGCATTTGTGGACATCGTGATTTGAGTCCAGACGTTAATGGTGACGGCACAATCACCCAGAATGAGTGGATTAAAGACTGCCCGTGTTTCGATGTGTGGACGTGGTTGGATTCGGACGAAGTTGTCAATTTCAATCATCTATATTTTGGAGGGTAAATGAGCGCCCCAACCTATTCAGCAAAGTCTAAAAAATTATTTTCACGCGGCTGGAAGTTAAGCAATAACGCACAACGCAACCGAGTTGTAAATAAAGGCATGACCGCCGCCACCCTTTTTTATGCACGTTGGAGACCATGATGGAGCGAGAAATGCGTGGCATCACACTGTTTTCAGTGTTATGGGAGATCATGATTTTTGGTGGCTTTATATCTGCCAATGAGTTTGCAATAAAGAACCTTATTCAAGCCTATGAGTGGTTATTTTACTTTTTCACAGCGATTTCGCTGTTGGCGCTTTTATTTGGCTCTTCTCCTCAATACCAATATACAAGAGCCAAGTTTCATTGGGAATTTGTAAGCAACACTCTGCTGGGCTTAATGTTGGCCTATTACGGTTATTTTTTCTGCGCGAGCGTACTGACATTATGGGGGTATGTTTCATCGCCAAAAGGTTATTTTAAAAAGGAAAAAGAAAATGGGAATGAAAGAACTGATCACCAACAATGATGGACGATTATCAACGACTGCGTTCATCCAGTTTTTCGGCGCACTCTTAATGGCCGGCGTGCTGGTTTATACCGTATGGCTTGATCGTAGTTATGTTGGCGAATTATTTACAACATTTGCTATTTTTTGCGGCGGTGGCGCTGCAACGAAAGGCTTCGCCAATGCAATGCAAAGCAGAAATAGCCAAGGGGGCGGAAATGATTAATCTTTATATTGTAGGTGCGGCTTTCGCCGTTTTGGCTGGCGTTTTTATCCATGGTCGCGTGCAAGCGGCAAAAATTCGCAAGCAACAAGAAGAGATCGAATTTGTAAAACGTGAAGCGGCTGCAGTCGCCCAGGAGTTAGAAAATGCAAACACTGCAAAAAACATTACTGAAACTAACCGCACTTTGTCTAGTAAGTCTGTTGATGAGCAGCTGCAGTCAAAAGGTTATTTCCGTGAAGACTAGCGGATGTTCAGCGTTTGGTCTTATTTATCCAAGCCGTAAAGATACAGAAGAAACCAAACGGCAGGTGCTTAATCATAACTTGACTTATGAAAAAATCTGCCAAAAGAAGGAACCTAAATAATGCTAGAAACACTGGAGTTTATCCAACGCCATTGGGCAATCGTTGTGGCGATTGGCGGGGCTGTGTGGACATATTTTTGGTTGACCATGGACAGCAAATACGCGCGCAAAACCGATGTGTCAGACTTGCGCAAGGCGATTGAAAACAACGAAAAAAGCCTATCGGAAGTCAAAGGCGAATTAAGACATCTGCCAACTTCAAAAGAAGTGGCCGATTTGCGTTTATTAATGACGGAAATGAAAGGCAAAACCGACGTATTAAATACCAACATTGGCAGCCTTAACCATCAAGTGAAGTTGTTAATTGAAAAAGAGGTAAATAAAGAATGATGCGCCAAGATATTTTCACAAAAGACCAACGATTAGTGATTCTTCGCTCGCTTGAAGAGTGTGGTTATGATGCCAACGAAAGCATTTTAAATGATTGCTTAGATATGTATGGCCACGATATTAGCCGCGACTTAGTGCGAAATCACCTGTTATGGCTTGAAGAGCAAGGCTTGATTACGCTGACTCGTTTAAATAATAACGGCAAAGATTTCTACGTGGCCACTATCACACAGCGTGGGTTGGATGTGGCACAAGGTCGCGCTTTCGTGGACGGCGTAAAAAAGCCAAGTCCAAAGATTTAAACCCAATTTAAAGGAGGTTTAAATGACCGATAAAAACACACGCGGCCGCGCAAGCAAAGTGGACTTACTTCCACCTAATATCAAAACCCAACTGGCAATGATGTTGCGGGACAAACACCTTTCACAAGCGCAAATTCTTGAAGAAATCAACGACCTGATCCGTGATTGCGGGTTAGATGACAGCTATCAATTAAGCCGCACAGGCCTCAACCGTTACGCCAGCCGCATGGAACAAATGGCGAGCAAAATTCGCAATGCGCGTGAAGTCGCCGAAATTTGGACGAAACAATTCGGTGAAGCACCGCAGAGCGATATTGGCAAGCTGTTGATGGAAATTGTTAAGAACCTAGCGTTTGAAACATCCATTGGTATGAGCGAAAACGGCAAGGCAGAACCGAAGGATTTGGCATTACTATCGTCCGCAATTCAGCGGTTGGAACAAGCTGAAAGTTTATCTCATAAGCGTGAACAGGCTATCCGTAAAGAAATGGCGCAATTAGCGGCAGAAACCGCTGAAAAAGTCGTAGTACAGGCAGGATTGTCAGCTGATACGGTGCGCACAATCAAAGAACAAATTTTAGGTATTGCATAATGGCATTATTAAATAATAGACCATTAAACGAATTAGCCCCTGAATGTCAGTCATTCCTTGATTGTATTCATGCGTTTAATCCGAATGAGCTGTTGTTAGGCTATCAAAAATGTTGGATTGCCGATGATAGCCAACTAAAAATAGCCGAGAAAACCCGTCGTTGCGGTTTAACGTGGGCGGAAGCGGCAGATAATGCCTTGATTGCTAGTACGCGCAAATCAGATGGTGGATCCGATGTGTTCTACATCGGTTCTAACAAAGAAATGGCGCGCGAATATATCGACGCCGTTGCTATGTGGGCTAAGGCTTTTAATTATGCTGCCGGAGCAATTCAAGAAGAAGTCTTTGAAGATGAAGACAAAGACATTCTGACTTACGTTATTTATTTTGCTTCAGGCTTCAAAGTTAAAGCACTTTCATCCAACCCTAAAAATTTACGTGGTATGCAAGGTGTCGTTGTGATTGATGAAGCTGCATTCCACGAATACCTCGCCGAGGTGCTTAAAGCCGCATTAGCGTTGACGATGTGGGGTGCAAAAGTGAGAGTGATCTCAACGCATAATGGCGCAGATAATCTATTCAATGAGCTGATTCTTGATAGCCGTGCCGGTCGAAAACGTTATTCCGTACACACCATCACAATTGAAGATGCCTGCCATGACGGCTTATATCAACGCATTTGCCAAGTGACGAAGCAAGAATGGACAGCGGAGAAAGAACAGGAATGGATTGAAAATCTGCTTAACGATACGGCGAGTGAAGAAGACGCATTAGAAGAATATTTCTGCGTGCCAAAAAACGGGTCGGGTTTATGGCTTTCCCGTGCATTGATAGAACGTCAAATGAGTGAGAAAACGCCTGTCGTGCGTTTTGAAGCGAAAGACGGCTTCAGCCTTGTGCCTGAGCCAACGCGTTATAAAGAAATGAACGATTGGTGTGAAAAAACATTAACCCCGATTTTGCAAAATTTATCGCCTAACTTACTGCACTTTTTCGGTGAAGACTTTGCCCGCAGCGGAGATATGACCTCGTTTGTCATTTTGGCGCAACAGCAAAACTTAACAAAACAGGTTCAATTTATCGTTGAGCTGGGCAATATGCCGTACAAACAACAAGAACAAATCGTATTGTTTATTTTAAAACAGCTTCCCCGTTTTTCGGGCGGTGCGTTTGACGCACGTGGAAATGGTGGGTATTTGGCTGAATCAGCCCGTGACGCGTTCGGTTCGCTTATTGACTGTGTTCAGCTATCAGAAAAATGGTATCGCGAACACACCGCACCGTTTAAAGCGGCATTGGAAGACGGTGAACTGGAAGCTATTCCGAAAGACGCCGATATTCTCGCTGACTTACGATCATTCCAAGTCGTAAAAGGCGTGCCTCGCATACCGGATAAACGGGTGAAAAGTACCGATGGTAAAACCAAACGGCACGGTGATACAGCGATTGCACTGCTGTTAGCGCATTATGCAAGCCGTCAGTTGATTCAATTACCGGTAAAAGCCTACAGCCGCAGACCAAGAGCCAGTCGAGCATTAACGAAAGGATATAACTAATGACAACCCAAAAACAAGATTTAGTCACCGTCATCGCCACCCGCGCCAAAGCTATCGACTTCTGGTCGTTTATGCACTATTTACCCAACCCTGATCCTGTATTGAAGAAAATGGGGCGCGACATTTCAGTCTATCGAGAAATTTTGTCAGATAGCCATGTGGGCGGTTGTGTTCGCCGCCGTAAAGCCGCCATTAAAGGTTTAGAGTGGCGCATTACCCCAACTGGAAATGAAAAAACAGATGAAATCCTGGCAACGCTTTTTGACCGTTTACCAGTAAATCAAATCATCAATCAAATTTTAGACGCCACCCTGTTCGGTTACCAGGCACTTGAGGTAATGTGGGCAAGTGAGAACGGGTTATTGCTCCCGACTGAAATAGTCGGAAAACCACAAGAGTGGTTTGTATTTGATGAAGACAACCGTTTAATGCTGCGCACAAAAGAGAACCGCAATGGCGACATTGTGCCGGAAAAGAAATTTTTACTCGCCACCCAACAAGCCGACTACATGAACCCATACGGTCGCGCAGACCTGGCGATGTGTTTTTGGGCGGCTACCTTTAAGAAAGGCGGGTTCAAGTTTTGGTTAGAATTCGCTGAAAAATACGGCTCGCCGTGGTTGGTAGGCAAATACCCAAGAAACGCTAACGCTCATGAAATTGATGAGTTGTTAGATAGCATGGAAAAAATGCTCGGCACAGCCGTGGCAGCTATCCCGGACGACAGCTCTATTGATATGCTTGAAAGCGGAAGCAAAGGCGGGTCATCACAAGTTTTTGATGATTTCTTGCGCTACTGTAAATCAGAAATCGCCATCGCATTATTAGGGCAAAACCAAACCACAGAAGCTGAAGCAAATCGTGCAAGCGCCACGGCTGGATTAGAAGTGACCCGTGATATTCGCGATGATGATGCCCGCATGGTTGAAGGCGTGTTTAACCAATTATTAGCCTGGATTTGTGAGTTAAATTTCCACGTGGACATGCAGCCGACATTTGAGCTTTATGAACAGGAAAGCATTGATAAATTACAAGCCGAGCGTGACGAATTATTGGCGGGTTTAGGCGTGCAATTCACCGAACAATACATCATGCGAACCTATGGATTTGAAGAAGGCGACATTGTAGTTACAGCACCTGAAAAAAGTGCGGTCAAAAATACGGCCGATTTCGCCGAGGCGATTCCTAAAACTATCGTGGAAACCATTGGGGAGCAGCTAGAAGTCGAAGGTGAACCCTTTGTGGAAGAATGGCTGCAAACCATCCAGGATAAGCTATCACAAGCAGAAAGCCTGGAAGATTTTCGCAACCAATTAGACAGTTTGATCCCTGAGTTGAGCTTTGCAGAATATGGCAAGGTGATGGCGTGGGCATCAACAACAGCACACTTTGCTGGCCGTCAATCCGTTGAAGATGAGCGTAAATAAAATGAGTAAATTCACTTTTGAAGAGCAGGTCAAATATTTTGAGAAGAAACTCAATTTGCCTACTAATGGCTATTTAGACGTGCTGGGTGAAGAACACGACTACTTTTTTATGGTGGCCGGCGCAAACCGTAATGAAGTGTTGACCGCATTTCGCGAAGCAGTAGACGATGCCATTGCAAATGGTGAAACCTTAGAGGGATTTCGCAAGCGTTTTGATGAAATCGTGGCAAATACTGGTTGGCAATATAACGGTGGGCGAAACTGGCGCACACGGATTATTTACGACACCAACGTTTATGGCGCATATAACCGGGGGCGCTTGGCGCAGCATTTGGATTTGGTCGATGTATTGCCTTATTGGGAATATCACCACCATGATAATGAACACCCGCGTGAGGAGCATATCGCGTTAGATGGCACAATTCTACCCGCTACAGATCCGTTTTGGCGCTATTATTATCCAATCAAGGCGTACGGCTGCCACTGCACAGTATCAGCACACGACGCCGATGATTTAGCCGAAATGGGGCGAAAAGTGAGTCCGTCACCTGAAATTGAGTGGGAGGATAAACTGGTAGGAGTTCGCTCCGGCAATCCAAGAATAGTACGCGTACCGAAAGGTTATGATGTAGGCTTCGCGCCTTATAACTTTGAGCGTTTAACTCAGTCTCGCGATGTTGATGTGGACAAGTTGTTATTGCAAAAAATGACAAATGCCGAGCCGCATTTAGCGAGCCTGTTAATTGATGACGTATTGAAGAACCCAAAAGCCATGGTGTTATTAAACGGCGCGATGAAAGACATGGTGGATACCGTAAGCACGCAAAAAATCGCACGTGGCAACATGAAATATGTGGGCGTGATTCCGGAAAACGTGATCACCAAATTAGACAATTTAGATAAAGCCCCACAAAGTGCGGTGATTGCGGTGCGTGATGATGACGTATTGCATGCACTACGCGACAGCAAACAAGCCAAGGGAATCAGCCTGCCTGTAGAGTTTTGGGAACAGTTGCCCGAAAAACTACGCCATCCGAAAGCCATTTTATTGCAAGCAAAAGAACAGCAACGCAATAAGAATGCTGGCGACGCGTTGTTGTTTGTCTATGAAACAGAGAAAGGCAAAGTTGCGGTTAAGATGGACTATGAAGTAAAAATCAAGGATGAATTAAGTGGTAAAAAACTAGCTCACAAATTGAATATTGTGAGAACGGCAAGTGTGGTTGAAGATTTTACCCAGCTTGGGGCATTTGAAGTGTTGTATGGTTCGCTGTAATAGTTTGCCTGATTCGAACAGGATAATCAGCCGTCTTTCGACCCTGGACCCTTTCCAGTTGGTAACCCCTATTACAGCGTATAACCTTTTGCAGTGGTTTGCCTGATTCGAACAGGATAATGCGGGCTTATGCCAAGCAACCTTTCCAGTAGGAAACCCCCACCGCAAGATCACTATACCCCCGCATGAAATTTAAATCAAGAGAAAACCTATGTTAAAGATCACCCTTAACGACAATCAGGCAATTCAGAAGCTCACCGGAATTGCGAGCCAACTGCAACACCCGCGCAAACTTTATGGCTTGTTGGGTGAAACCTTGAAGAAAATTCATGCCGACCGATTTAAAGCTGAAGTTGCGCCCGATGGTAAAAAATGGCAACCCCTTTCCCCTATTACACGGGAAATAAAAGGAAATGATCAGATACTAAAACAGGGTGGTTATTTATCACAAAAGACAGCATACAATTATGATGATAATCGTCTTGAGTTTGGTTCCGATGCAAAATATGCCAAACTGCACCAGTTCGGTGGCGTAATTAGACCGAAGAAAGGCAAGCGGTTAAAATTTGGAAAAGGGAGTAATACCGTTTATGCTAAACAGTCTAAAATTCCTGCGCGTCCATGGTTGGGAGTGAATGCTCAAGACGAACAAAAACTTCTGAAAAAAGCCACCGCACTTTTGCAACGTCAAATTAACCAAAATTTGAAATAAATCCTAAAAATCAAAATAACGCCACAAATTCGCACTGTGGCGTTTAAATCTAAAAATAATACGATTTATCGTCTCAAAAAATTTAAATCGAATTTAAGCGATTTGAACCGCATTTAAAGCGTTTTAAATTTCAATATAAAGTGTAATTTGCTTTTAGCCCCAAGTTCCCCTTCAAAAACTTTAAAGCAGTTTAAAATACAAACTCCTCTTTTCCCTCTATGCTAACGGTATTCAAACGAGGATACCTTATGCAACTAATCGAAATTTTCAAAGCAGGCAAACGCACCGACGCAAATGGCGTGGAAGTGGAAATCACTACAGCCGATTTGCAACAAGCCGTTGATGCCTACAACATCAATTTTCACGAATCACCAGCCGTTATTGGACACCCTAAACACAATGCGCCCGCTTATGGTTGGGTAAAACGTCTTAAACTGGATGGCGATGTACTTAAAGCCGAATTCGACCAAATCGACCCAGAATTTGCAGAGATGGTCGAAAAAGGCCGCTTCAAGAAAATTTCTTCCTCTTTCTATCTTGCCGACAGTCCGAACAATCCTTGCCCAGGCAACTTGTATCTACGCCATGTCGGCTTTTTAGGTGCAATGCCACCTGCCGTGAAAGGCCTACGCAATCCGGAATTCGCCGACAACGAACAAGGCGTGGTGGATTTTTCCGATTGGGCGGAGGCAAGCCTTTGGCGACGATTGCGGGATTGGATTATAGGCACGCACGGACAGGAAGAAGCGGACAAAGCCGTGCCGGATTATTTAGTAGCAAGCGTGCAGGAAGAATCCATTCGCAATGATTTAAAGCGGTATCAACAAGACGAAACAGGTATTCCAATGCCTAGTTTTAATGAACCCAATCAACCTTCAGAACCACAAGGAGAACCTGAAATGACAGCTGAAGAAATCGAACAGCTCAAGGCAGAAAACCAACAGTTGAAAGCCGAAAAAGCTGAAGCAGCACTTAACCAAGCCAAAGCCGACAATGCCGACTTTGCCGAAGGTTTAGTGAAAGCGGGCAAACTTGCCCCGGTGGCGAAACAACAAGCCATCGATTTATTGAATTACGGCTCGACTACTGCCGCAGGTGGCGTGGTTGAGTTTGGTGAAGGTGAAAACCTGCACGGCAAAATCAAAGCGTTTTTGGAAGCTCAGCCGCAAATTGTTGAATTTGGCGAAGTGGCGACCAAAGACAAGGCGGCTAGTGCGGAAGACGGCACGGTGCAATATGCTGAAGGCACGTCACCTGAAGCCATCGACATGGACAAAAAAGTCCGTGCTTACATGAAAGAACACAATGTGGGCTATACAGCCGCATTTAACGCAGTCAATCAATAAAGGAGCAAATCAATGACTGATTTATCAAAACAACGCGTCGTTGACCCGGTATTAACCGAACTCGCGCAAGGCTATTACAACGGCAACATGATTTCCGAAGTGTTATTCCCGGTTGCCGAAACGCAAAAAGAAGGCGGCAAAATCCCGACATTCGGTCGCTTAGCGTTCCGTTTACAAACCACTAAACGCGAACTCCGCGCAAAATCAAACCGTTTGACACCGGAAGATATTGGTTCATTGACCGTTGTTTTAGAAGAAAACGACATTGAATATCCGATTGATATTCGTGAAGTCAATGAAACCGAAGGTGTATATCCATTGCGCCAATACGCTACCGGTGTTACTCAAGATGTGATTGCGCTTGGTCGTGAAAAGGCTTGTGCTGATTTAGCACTAAACGAAGCCAATTATGAACAAACCAATAAAATCACGTTGAGCGGTACATCTCAATTCACCGACGCAGGTTCTGACCCTATCGGCGTAATTAAAACCGGTATTCGCGCCATTAAACGCACTACCGGTCGCAAGCCGAATGTATGCGCGATTTCAGGTGATGTATGGGAAGTGTTAAGCGAACACCCGAAAGTATTAGAAAAAATCAAATACGTGGCTACCGCAGTTTTAACACCGGAAGACTTTGCAAAACTCATCAAAGTTGATCGTGTTGTGGTTGGTGAAGCCGTGCACGAAGAAAGCGGTGAGTTGAAAGATATTTGGTCGAAAGCGATTGTGTTGGCTTATGTTGCGCCGGCATCAAAAGAACAAAAACAAAATATCTACGAGCCATCATTTGGTTATACCGTACGCCGTAAAAACGGCTTGTATGTGGACACCTACACCGAAGTGGGCGGTAAAGTTGAAATTGTTCGCACGACCGATATCAATAAACCGTACATTGTGGGTAAAGCCGCCGGTTACTTAATCAAAGGCTGTATTTAAACCCGATTCAAACCGCATTTAAACCCGTTTTAAGTGCGGTCATTTTCACCTCATAAGGAAGAAATTATGTCTGAATTACAGAAAAAAGCGTATTTGGTAGCCGCCGCGATGGCAATTTTGCACAACGGTAAACGCTATGAGCAAGGCGACAAAATCGAACTGACCGATGAAGAAGCGGAAAAAATTTCGCTTTACATTGTATTAGACAACACCGAAGCAGAACGCCAACAAGCTGAAGCGGAAGCCGAAAAACAACGTTTAGCAGCAGAAAAAGCGGCGCAGGAAGCTGCCGAAAAAGCTGCAAAAGACGCGGCAGAACAGGAAGCAAAGGAAAAGGCCGAAGCAGAGAAAAAAGCGCAGGAAGCAGCTAAAAAACGCGGTCAGGCTGACAAAGTCGTCCAAGATAACAAAGATAAGGACGAGCAATAATGTACATCTCGGCACAAGATTTAACGGAAGTGATGAGCGAAAGCACGTTGATTGCGTTATCTAACGACACATCACGTGCCACCGAAGCAGATATTGCTGTGCTCGCTAAAGCCTGCGCCTATGCCACGGAAATCGTGGACGGCTATTTGCGTTCGCGTTATGTGTTGCCGTTAAGTCAAGTGCCGACCCTTGTGCGCAATATCTGTTTGCAACTGGCGCGTTTTTGGTTGTATTCACGTCGCCCGGAAGGCAAAGGCTTTCCGGATAATGTGAAAGAAACCCATGCGCAAGCCTTGAAGGATTTGGAGCGGATTCAAAACGGCAAATTACACCTTGGTTTAACCGAACTCGGTTCAGCCCAAGACGACAACTTGCCGTCCGCCCTTAAATTCAAAACAAAAGCCCCGCAGAAACTGGATTTATCAGGATATTAATATGAGTGCTACGCTCCCGATTTTAGACAGCATCCGCAAGCGGATTGAAGACAAAACGGAACAGTTCAGCATTGAATTATTTCCTGATGATTTAGAACACTACAATCTCACCGACGAATTTGGTGCGGTGCTGGTGCAATATGCCGGCTCGAAGTTTGAAAGCATTGACAGCGTGGATATTATCCAACAACGCCGCGTAGTGATGATTGCCCTCACGGTGATTGCCCGCAGTCAGCATGACGACCACGGCGCAGTGGATATGTTGGATAAAATTCGCCTTGCCGTAGTGGGCTTTAAGCCGACCAACTGTACAGCCTGTAGTTTGGTCAGTGAGGAGTTCGCCGGTGAAGCCGACGGACTTTGGCAATATCAGCTGATGGTACAAACCGAAACGTGGCAAGTGGAACTGCGCGAGCCTGAAAATTTACCTAAATTTACCACCGCACTTTATCGCTGTGCGGGCAACTCTAAAACTAATCAACCCTAGGAGATAACTATGGCATTTCATCATGGGACGAAAACGACACGCGTGGCAGGTGGTTCTGTTGCGGTGGAAACTGTGGACGGTGCGATTATCGGTATCGTCGGCACAGCTCCAATCGGCGCAGTGAATGAGCTTACTGTGTGCCAAACAACCAAAGATTTTTCACAATTTGGTGTTATTTTAAATAAAGGCTATACGCTACCTGATGCATTTGATGTATTGGCTCGCTATAAAGCCGGCAAGGTGTATGTGGTCAACGTATTAGATCCAACCAAACACAAAACTAACGTCACTAACGAAGTTTTAACCCAAGATAGCAACACATTACGTGCCCAAACCGCGCACGCAGGGTTGTTGAATTTAACCTTAATTTCCGACCGCACTTTAACCCCGGATACGGATTATGTGGCGGATATGCAAACCGGTGAAATCACGCTAAAAGCCCGCCATGAAACCTTAAAAGCCACCTACGACTATGCCGACCCAAGCAAAGTCACTGAAGAAGATATTAAAGGCGGCATTGATTCGGCAAGTGGTAAACGTAAAGGCTTTGAGTTATTGCGTGATGGCTTCAACCTTTACGGCGCGGATGCAAAAATTCTAATCTGCCCTGAATTTGATAAAACCGCAAGTTGCGCGGCGGCATTAGCTACCCTTGCGGAACAATTGAAAGCTGTGGCTTATGTGCAGTTACCGAAAGGCACAAGCCTTTCCAAAGCAATTCAGGGACGTGGTCCGTTAGGTACAATTAACGCCTCTGCCAGCTCCGAACGTGTGCGCCATTTCTTCCCGTACGTTATCGGTTCAAATAATACATTGGAAAGTTTAGCGGTGCATGCGGCAGGCTTGCGCATGAAAACTGACACCGAACATGGTTACTGGTTCTCGACCTCTAACCGTGAATTGCAGGGTGTCATCGGTATGGAAGTGAAACTCACTGCACGTGTAGATGACGAACAATCGGAAACCAACCAACTAAATGCTGTAGGCATTACCACGATTTTCAACAGTTTCGGGACGGGCTTCCGATTGTGGGGTAACCGCTCAAGTAATTACCCGACCGTGACCCACATTATCAATTTTGAAACGGCATTGCGCACCGGTGACTTAATCGACGAAAGCATTCGACGTACTGAGTTGCAATATGTTGACCGTCCAATTGATGACGCATTGATTGATAGTCTGACCGAAACCGTGGACACCTATTTGCGTGCATTACCGTCTATCGTGGGTTATAGCGTCAGCCTTGACCATGATTACGACTTGGTGGATGAATTCAGCAAAGGCCATGTGCCGTTAGTCTATGACTACACACCGAAAATCCCTGCGGAATTGATTTCCAATAAATCCGTAATGACCCGTAAATACTTAGCAAACTTGGTTTCACAACGATAGGAGCAATAAACGATGAGTATTTCAATTAACCAAATCGTAAATGGTAATGTGTACATCAATGGTAACAGCCAAATGGGGCGTGCTAACGAGGTGAAAATTCCCGATGTTGAATTTGAAAAAATTCAGCACAAAGGCTTGGGTTTGCATGGTGCAATTAAATTGCCTGCCGGCACGAATCCTATTGAAGCAGAAATCGCGTGGGATAGCTTCTATCCTGAAGTGCGCGCGGTGATGTTGAACCCGTATAAAAACACGCAGTTGATGATTCGCTCTAATCTCCAAGTGTTTGATTCTCGTGGTTTAGCGGCAGAAGAGCCTATGGTGACAATCATGAACGTATCTGCCGGTAAAGTGGGTGGAACAAGTCACAAGAACAAAGAAAATGCTGAGTTTACTGATACGGTTGATGTTTATTCAATTAAACAAACCGTTGCCGGGAAAGAACTATTGTTCATTGATGTTCTTGCCAACATCTATCGTGTAAACGGTCAAGATGTATTGCAAAAATACCGCACTAATATCGGGCAATAAGGGATTAAAAACCTTTAAACGCCTTTAAAATCAACAAAACGGCTAATGCGATATTCTCCTTAGTGAAGTTAAACGATAACCCACTAAGGAGTTTTTTTATGTCTGAAGTTATTCTTACCCTCGATTTCCCGATTCAAGACGGGCAAGGAAACACCCTCACCGAATTAAAAATCCGTCGCCCGAAAGTACGTGATATTCGCAAAATGACCGGCAAAACCGAAGCGGAACAAAGCGTGAGCTTATTGGCTATTGTGACCAACTTAGTCCCGGAAGATATTGATGAACTGGATATAGCGGACTTCCAACGCGCCGCCCAAATCATTGAGAAAATGCAAAAGGGAAAGTAAGCACAGAAAGCCTGAATGCGGCGGTGGCGGATTTAGCCTTTTGGTTCGGTTTCCAACCAAGCGAATTGGAAGATATGACCTTGGACGAAGTGGAACGTTGGCTGGAACAAGCCAACCGACAAATAAAAGCCAAATACACAAAAGCCGCTATTTAAGCGGCTTTGTTTTTAATGTCTGAACAGCGTTTGGGCGGTGGTGAATATACCGGTAAGAGAGGTAATCACCACTTTTACTGCAAAAGCAAGTAACGCTCCGATTAATCCCCAAGGCAACACGAACAAAAAGGCCGAAATGGCGATAGCAATCCATGTCAATTCGTTACTTTCACTATAAAACGATAGGAAGCGATACAGACTATAACCGTAGCCTGAAACGGCAAATAAAAATACAACGGCTTGTGCATTTTCAATCAGTTTTTCACCTTGCATTTTTACCCCCTTATTTAACTGGACGGGACTATAAACGATGTCAAATAAATTAGCAATAGGGTTAGTCATTACCGCAGGCGTCAGCGGTGCTATTAAAGGCATCCAGGGCGTTTGTAGCAGTTTTAAAATCTTGCGTGATGAAAGTCTTAAAACCACGCAAAAGATGGGCGCATTGGCTAAAACAGGAATGGCAAGTCTTGGCACTTTAGCTTCATCAGCGGCCGCTGTGGCGGGGACTATTCGCGGACTTGCTGACCCGGCGATCAAGTTTGAAAGTGCTATGGCGGATGTGCGCAAAGTAGTGGATTTCGATACGCCCGAACAATTCAAAGAAATGGGTAACGACATCTTGAAACTGACCCGCACAATTCCTATGGCCGGTGAAGAAATCGCCGCTATCGTTGCCGCAGGCGGTCAATCAGGTGTCGCACGAGAGAATCTATTAGGCTATGCCAAAGATGCGGCGACTATGGGCGTCGCGTTCGATATGGCGGCGGGTGACGCCGGTGAAGCCATGGCAACCATGGCAAACGTGCTTGGCAAGCCAATCACAGAGATGGCGCAATTTGGTGATGTGATTAACCACCTATCCGATAATGCCAACTCGAAAGCGAAAGATATTGTAAATGTCATCACACGGGTCGGCTCTGATACAAGAATGCTTGGGCTTACCGAAAAACAATCAGCCGCTCTAGGATCTACCTTCCTTTCGATGGGTAAGGCTCCTGAGCTTGCTGCTCAAGCGGTGAAAGGCATGTCGTCATCATTTTTACAACTTAAAGCCGGCGAACATGCGAAAGAGTTAAAACAGCTAGGGTTTACGACAAAAAGCTTTGCAGCTGCGATGAATAAAGACGCGCAAGGCGCGATTTCGTCTTTCATTGAAAAAGTGAAACAGATGCCGAAAGATAAGCAGTATCCGCTTCTTGCCAAGATATTTGGTAAACAATATGCCGATGATGTGTTGTTGCTCGCGCAAAACACCGGGGAATATAACCGCCAGTTAGGGTTATTGCAAGAAACCGATGAGCAAGGGAATTTAAAATATATCGGCTCTATGCAGCGCGAGTTTGAGAATCGGAGTAATACAGCAGAAAACAAGCTCACCAAGTTAAAAAGCAGCATTTCAGAATTGGCGACAAAAATTGGGTCTGCATTTTTGCCAGTGATTTCTTCATTTGTTGAAAACATCACGCCGGTCATTTATAGCATCACAAAATGGGTGGAAACTAACCCGCAAATTATGGACTGGGTCTTGACGATTGGTGGCGGTATTGCTGCGGTTGTGGGCGGTTTATTAACGCTTCACTCAGCGTTTTCTTTTGTGGCGGCTGGATTATTGCCGTTTATTAAAGCGGGGAAATTCCTGGGCGGCTTCTTAGGGAAAATTTTATTTTCAGCAATCAGCAAACTATCACTTGGGCTTGGTTATTTAATAGGCTACGTGATAAAAGGTGCGATGATGTTTGGAAAAGCGATCCTGATTATGAGCCGTGCTTTGCTTACCAATCCAATTGGGTTAATCATTACGGGGATTGCGGTTGCGGCGTATTTGATTTATGAGAATTGGGCGAAAGTTGGACCATGGTTTACTGAATTGTGGGGCAAGGTTTCCGGGGTATTTTCTAACGCCTGGAACGGTATCACAAATTTCTGCTCAACTGCCTGGACAAATATCAGCAATTTCTTCACATCCGGCATCGGCAATATCACATCGACCATTCTAAGCTGGTCGCCTTTGGCTTTATTTCAGCAAGTCTTTTCTTCTGTTCTTTCCTGGTTCGGAATTGATGTGCCGGCTAAGTTTATGGATTTTGGCAGAAATATGATAGACGGATTAGTGAACGGTATTAAAAACGCCTGGGAAGAAGCGAAAAAAATCGTTTCCGATTTAGGCGACGGCATTAAGGGGTGGTTTGCCGAGAAGCTGGGTATTCATTCGCCAAGCCGAGTTTTTAAAGGCTATGGTGTGAATGTTGTGGAGGGGCTAGCGATTGGGATGGATAAATCAACATCCATCGCAGAAGCTGCGTCAGATAACCTTGCAGGGGCTGTGGGGCTAAATGGTGTGACCCATAACACTGGCGTTCTTGCCAATTATCAGCCGCTTAATCGCGCGGATATCATGCCGCAAACCACCGGGGCGGCCAATAGTGTGGTGGTTAATTTTAACCCGACAATCAACGTCAATGGCAGCTCAAATAGTGACGGAAACGGCGTTTTAAACCAGGTTCAACAAGGCTTAAAGATGAGTTTAAGCGAATTCGAAATAATGTTGAAGCGCGTGTTAGACCAACAACAACGGAGAGCATATTAATGTACTTTATGTTAGGAAGTGTGGCATTTGAGCCTGTTGATTTAACTGACTTTAATGAAACCCATGCCGCAGATTTTGCAGAACATGCTGTGTTAAAAGGAAAACCCCGCTTGCAAGCTATGGGCGAGAAGCTCACCGAGCTTAATTTTGTGATTCGCTTGCATCATACGCTTGGCGGGGTTGAGCGCCGCTACCAGGAGTTGTTGGGGGCAAAATCAAAACAAGCCGCGCTGCCATTGATTATTGGTCGCGGGAAGTATAAGGGCAATTTTGTGATCACCGATATATCATCGGTCACCTTGTTTACAGATAAGTTCGGGAACGCCCTATGCCGCGAGATGAACATTAGCTTAAAGGAATTTATAGGCGATATTGAAGAGACCCCATTAGGCGCAGCATTAAATATTGGTGGAGGCTCTTTACTTGGGTCTATGTTGCCGCCAGCATTTATGGCTGGTTTTAACGGAGTAAAAGGGATGCTCGAAAAAGGCATTGCGGTTTATAAAAAAGCTATGGTTGTGGTAAATGACGTCAGAGAAACCGTGCAGACAGTTAGACAGCTAGCCAATGATCCTCTGGCTGCTATGTCTTACTTGCCTGGGGTATTAGGTAACCTAGACGCGGCTTTAGGTGGATTTGGAGAAGTTTCAGGTCTAAGTAAAGCATTTGAGGGTGTTCGATTTGGATTGTCTGCGCTCGGGGACATGAGTGAAGAAGTACAGGGTTTTGCCAATGACGTGTCGGCTATGATGAACGAAATTAAAACCATGAGAAATGAGTTCAGCGAAATGGATGAAGATTCAGATTGGGGCGTTTTTGGCACAAAAGCAGATAGCCATTTTGATATTTATGATGATCTCAGTGTTCAAGCTGACGAACGGGCGGCTAGAATGACCGCCTGGATAGTATTGCGAAAAGATGAGGACGTAATTGATGACACAACAGACCGTACTTAAACATACCGTAAAACAAGGCGAGCGTTGGGATAACCTCGCCTATTACTATTATGGCAACGCATTGGACTTTGAACGCATTATTAATGCCAATCCGCACATAGGGTTGTGCGAAGTGCTGCCAACAGGGGCAGCGGTTTATATTCCGGTGCTAAATATTAAGCCTATAAATAATGAATCAATGCCGCCGTGGTTAAGAGGTAATAATGAATAGTAACATTCCAACCCCTGACTTTTCCATTTTATACGAAAAAACCAATATTACCGCTGACATTGAACCCCACTTAATTGAGCTTGCCTACACCGATAACCTTGAGGGTGAGTCTGACGAGCTAACGCTAACGTTTGAGGATATTAGCGGGAAATGGGTGCGCCAGTGGTATCCAACGCAAGGGGATAAATTAAAAGCGGCCATTGGTTACAAAGGGGCGCAGCTGGCTGATATTGGGACGTTTGAAATTGACGAGGTGGAATATAACTACCGACCTTCGTATATTCAAATCAAGGCGTTGAGTACAGGTATTGGAAAGGCAAATCGGACATTAACGCCTAAATCTTATGAAAACACAACGCTCAAGCAAATAGCGGGCATTATTGCGGAAAAATTAAAATTAAAAATGGTCGGGGTAATTAAGCCCATTCCGATTAAACGAGTGACGCAATATCAAGAGCGCGATGTTGAGTTTTTGGCAAGATTGGCAAGAGAATATCATCACAGCTTTAAGATAGTGAGCGATCAGCTTGTGTTCACAGATAAAGACGAGCTAGGCAAAGAAGAAGCCGTGGCGGCGCTTGAAGAGCGAGATACGATATCGATTACCTTACGAGATAGAATCAAGGATACGGCCAAAGAAGTTGATGTGAGTGGATATGATGCTACAGGGAAAAAAGTCATCAAGAAGCGTAAAAAAGCAAAGCCGTTGCGCGAAAAGATGAAGCAAGCCCAGTCGGCAAGCGGGGACACATTGAAGATTGTTACCCGTGGGGAAACCCAGGAGCAGATTGACGCACGTGCTGATGCCGCGTTGGCAGAGCAAAATGAAGACCAAACGGCAGGAAATATCATGCTGGTTGGCAATCCTAAGCTCGTGGCCGGCAGCACAATATTACTGCGTAATCTTGGCATTTTTAGCGGCAAATATTTAATAAAATCATCCAAACATAGCATCACCCGTGGCGGTGGCTATACCACAAGTATTGATGTGCGTATGGTGGAGTTTGTCCCGGATGATTTGCTTAACACTGGTGCATTAACTGAAAATCAAACGAGGGAATAAATGAACACGCATAATTTTGGTGCAACCTATCAAGAAGGCATTGTGTCCGCCGTTGACCCAGCAAGCCATAAAGTGCGGTGCAAAATTCCTGCGCTTGAAGACTTGGAAACCGCGTGGCTTTCGTATCTCACACCTAACGCAGGCGGGAACCAGTTTTATTGCCTGCCAGACGTGGGGGAATTGGTCGCATTACTCCTCGATGCGCGAGGTGAAGGTGGTTGCGTCTTAGGCGCAATCTACAACACGCAAGACCCGACACCGACGGGCGACAGTAACATTTGGATGAAGAAATTTTCTAACGGCACGGTAATTAAGCACGACCGCAAAAGTGGCAACGTCGAAGTGTCTGCCGTGGGTGATGTTTTGATTAAGTCACCTTCGAAAGTCACCATTGATTGCCCTGAAACCGAAACTACCGGCAATCTGCTGGTGAGTGGCTCCTTAACCTATATGAAAGGCATGACAGGTAACGGCGGAGGCTCCGGTGCGACGGCAACCATTAACGGGTCGTTAGAAACCAAGGGCGGTGATGTGAAAGCCGACAATATCAGTCTGAAACAACATAAGCACACTGAACAAGGCGATGGCAAACATACCTCCGCCGCGCAGTCATAATCTTTAAATCAGTTTAAAATCCAGCCCTCTTATAGCCTTGTATCATCAAGGCTATGAACACACAAAACACACTCCTCACAACACACTGGCAACTTGCACCAAGTCTTGATTCTCAAGCGGTGCAAGGTGTTGATGACATTCATCAGTGCATTGACCATATTCTTTCCACGATGAAAGGAACAGATGTGTTGCGTCCTGAATTCGGCTCCGATCACTTTCAATATATCGACCAGCCCGAAGACATTGCCATTCCCAACATCGTGCGGGAAATCACACTTGCTCTGCAACGTTGGGAAAAACGCATCAACATTGATTCAGTGGACGTTGATGGCATGGCTCCGCACTTTGAATTTGTGATTTATTGGTCACTTACCGAGGATGTGTATCGCGAAATTTACGTCACGAGGGTCGCCCAATGAATAGATATGATGTGAAAGTCGTTGATGACAACGTAGAAAGCATTTTGCGCGACGCTATTGCGCAGTATGAAAAACGTACCGGCAAAATCTTACAACCAGCACACATTGAACGTTTACTTATCAACGTGTATGCACTGCGTGAGAGCCTAGCGCGCCAAGGTATTAACGAAGCCTTTCGCCAAACATTTCCACAATACGCCACGGGACTTGCTTTGGATTTATGCGGTGAAACTTTTGGTTGCTATCGTTTGCTGGATAAACCGGCTCGCACGATTCTACGCTTTAGTATTAAAGGTGATCACCCGTCCGTTTTAATCCCGAAAGGCACGCGCGTTGCCGTTAGCGATGAAATTGAATTTATTACACTGAATGATGATGCGATTACACCGCTTATCGCTTACGTCGAAATTGAAGCTGCTTGCAATAAAGCCGGTACTGCTGGCAATGGTTGGGAGCTTGGGCGCGTAAAAACACTAAAAAGTGCGGTCAATTTTGCGGGCGAAATCACGGTCACCAACATTGATGTGCCAAGTGGCGGTTTAGCGCGTGAAGAAGATGACGACTACCGCAAGCGGATTCTTGCCGCTCCTGAAGCTTTCACTAGTTGCGGCTCCATCGCCGCTTACGACTATCACACCCGCGCTGTATCGCAAGACATCGCCGATGTGAATGTGTCTAATCCACGTGGCGGTTTAGTGCGCATTACCGTGCTCACAAAAACAGGCTTGCCAGACAGTCGTTTGCTTAATGATGTAAAGCAATACGTTAGCCCGGAACGCCGCCGTCCGTTATGCGATACCGTCGAAGTGATTGCACCGACTAAGCGTGATTACCAAATCAATGCCACATTAACGCTACTCGACGGCTACCGCGAAGACATTGTGAAAACCAAAGCCCGTGATGCCTTGCAACTGTATTTATCCGATAAAACCAAAAAACTCGGCATTGACGTTGTGCCGTCTGCCATTATCAGCGCATTGCGTGTCGATGGCGTGTATGACGTGAATCTGATTGCCCCGGCAAAAATCATCGTAGGTGAAACCGAATGGGCAAACTGCACCGCAATCAGTATCGACGTCGCACCGGAGCGCAGCAATGGCTAATTTGACTTACGCGGATGTGATTGAGCGTGAAACCAAATACAAAACCTTGGCAGATTTAAGCGGGCGCATGAATGCGTTGGATAAAAGCAAGGTGATGACGACTTTAGTCGAATTGCTTGATGATGAATTTATCCCGCTTCTTGCCGAGAAATGGAGTGTGACGGGTTACGACGGCGCATTTTTAGCAGAAAACGACCATTCAAAACGAAGTTTAATTAAAGCAGCTATTGAACTGCACCGCTACAAAGGCACACCTTGGTCGATTCGTGAAGTGTTGCGCCACTTAGGTTTCGGTGAAATTGAAATCGATGAAGGGTTAAAAGCACGGACTTATGAACATAAATTTGTGCATACGATACCGTTAAGTGATAAATGGGCTTATTACGCCATTCGACTGAATCAACCGATTACTAATGACCAAGCGCAACAACTACGTAAGATTTTACGTAATTTCGCCCCAGCACGTTGCACATTAGCCGTACTGGATTATAAATCCGTACCGCTACGTTACAACAACAAAGCCCGTTATAACGGTAGTTATAACCACGGTTCAAACTAGATTTAAACCTCATTTAAAGGATAGTTATGGCTAATTTAAAAGAACAAGAAAAGTGGGAAGACGGAGTTTATCAAATTGAAGAAAACGACCCTGTGCTTGGCGGTGAGAATGGCATTACAAATAAACCCATTAAACAACTCGCCAATCGTACATTATGGCTTAAAAAGACATTGGAGCTATTTGGTAAGAAATCCGCACCGAAAGATTTAGTTGCAGATAGCACAAGCACAGCAGATGAATCCGGTCATAGTCATAAATTACCGGTAGGATCAACAACACAAAAAGGTATTTGGCAAGCGACTAGCGATACCGGTATTGATAGTGATGGTTTGGTATTGACGGCTAAAGCGGGGAAAAAACTCGCGCAACTGATTGCAACTGTGCAATTAGCGCTGAATAACTATATACCATTAAAAAACAGATCATCATCTGTAACAAGCAATGATGAAAATGGCGTGGCAACACCAAAGGCGGTCAAAATCGCTTACGACAACGCCGAAGGTCGCGTATCTAAATCCGGCGATACGATGACAGGCAATTTGTCTCTTAAACAAGGCGATTATAGTGGCCTTAATGTATACAACAATGATGGCTATTATACTCGATTAGAGGGTAATCCTCACAATGCCAATAGCTTATTGACACTTGTTTATCGAACACCACAAGGCACCAACATTGCTGTGGCAAGTTTGCCGAAAAAAAATGGAGTCATTGCCTATGCTGACGATGTTGTGTCAAAAAGTGGCGATAGTATGTCAGGGACACTATCATTCTCTGGTGCAACAGATAGCTATAGGATTGGTAGTTATACGTGGCGCATGCCTATTAAATTCAACGGTGACGCAGTCATCGGCAATGAAAAATGTGCAATCGGATTTAACAACAACGGTAGCTTACATTTTGGTGGGATGCCAGGCGCTAGTCAATTTACCGCTACGCTAGATGCCGATAAATTATGGGTGGCTGGCGATGTTAAAACGTCGCTAGGGAGATCATTAAATAATGCTATTTACATGGACAATGCTTCTCATGATATTGCACTCTCTTGGCTTTCTGATGGTCTTAAAGTACGCCTAGATAAAACTGATCTAGGACGCGTAGCTTTCAAACATGATATAGGCAAATCGCAACTTGTTTGGCAAGGCGAGATGAGCAATGCACTCACCGTGACTTTGCCAGTTGATAGAGGGATACTTTTTGTCTGTGTGACAAAATCATGGGGAGCAGGCACAATTTTTAATCTGTGGTTATCAGCCCCAATTGAACATTGTGATAACACTAGACTTGGTGACCAAGATGCGGGCGGGTCTGGTGGTGACTATGACTTTACGATGGCTTTATTATTAAACAAATCAGGACGCAGTTTAAAACTCACACCAGAAGGAGCAAGAAAGCCGATTATTAAAAAAATTGTAGTAGTGGGGGCCTAAAAATGAAAGTTTATTTTTTAAAGACTGATATTCGTCAATATGTAATTTTCCCAGCGCCAGAAAACGAATCGTTGTATTTTGTGTTGGATGTTAATTCGGCAGAAGAGTTAGCCCAAAAAACACCGGTATTACATAACGATAAATTAGTGTTAGTGGATAAACAACCAAGCCCAGACTACGAATGGGACGGCAAAGCATGGGTAATACCGCCCGAAAAACTGACCGTACTTTTATCAGAAAACCGCAACCGCTTAATCGAGCAAATTGACAGCCACGCGGCAACAATTTACAGCACGTGGACGCGCTTTGAGTCTGAGTATCGTGAGCGCCAAACAGCGGCAGAAACGTATAAGGCAGCTAATTATCAAGGCGTATGCAGCCGATATATTACAGACTTTTCCAAACGCGCGGGGTTAAATAATCAAGCAGCAACAGATTTAATTTTGGTGCAAGCAGCAGGATTAGAAAAACTACAAATGGAGCTTGCTAACCAACGCATGCGCAAGTATGAGCTCAAAGCACCTAATCTCACACTTGAGCAAATGCAGTCAATCTATGATGACATCATCAAACAAATGGATCACTTAATGGAGGCTTATAATAATGGCTAATGTTTATTTGGCGCTTTATAAAGGCAAAAAAACAGGTCTTAAACCAGCCACACTTTTGGCACGTTTTTCAGACTGGCTTACCCGTAAACTGACAAAAGGGCCTTACTCTCACTGCGAAATTTCTGTTGAGCGCATTGAGTACACATCAGGCCATCACTACGAGCATGAGCTCCATTATGATTGTTATTCATCATCTATTCGAGATGGCGGGGTACGCTGTAAAGAGATTGACCTCGCCGAAAAAGATAAGTGGGATTTGGTGTTGCTTGATGGTGTAAGTGAAGCAGAAGTTAAGTTTTATTTCAATGCTACAAAAGGGAGTAAATACGACTGGTGGGGTGCAATTGGCATTGTATTAGGCATCAAACAAAAACGCAGTAAATATTTTTGCTCTGAGTGGTGTTTCAATGCAATCACCGGTAAAACTCAAGGTTGGCGATTCAGCCCAAATCAACTAGCAACGATCTTTAAAAAAGGATAAACAAAATGAAAATTGGTAACACAATAAAATTACGTAACGGCAATGCTGGCACTATCGTCTATGAGAGCCCATTTGGTAAATTATTAATCGTTGAGCATAACGGTGATGAGTTACCACCAACTCATTGGCATAATGCGGATGGTACGTTTTATGCAGATTGTACAAGTGATTTAGATGTAGTTCAGGAATAAAGACGGCGACACTATCTGTGCGGGAACACGGATAATGCCAGCTAAGCAGAATGAGCCTGCATATAGCTATATGCCGCCTACCTCGCGAGGCAGGCGGTATTTTAACAAAACCGCTAAAAATGGGAAAGTATATGCAGAATTTAAAAGAGATCCGTTGCCAATGTTGCAACAAATTATTGGCAAAAGTCGGCACAGTGAAACGTTTAGAAATTAAATGTAGTCGCTGTAAAACCATTAACCATATTAATTAACTTGATTTGAGTGTCGGAGTGTCAAGAACACCGGAACGCCATAGATAAGAAGGAAAACACTATGGCAAATCAAGCCCAAAGAAACTTTAAGCAAGCCCCATTACCATTTATCGGACAAAAAAGAATGTTCTTAAAGCATTTTGAACGCGTGCTGATGGAAAACATCCATAATGATGGTGAAGGTTGGACGATTATAGACGTGTTTGGAGGGAGTGGTTTATTAAGCCACACAGCTAAACGAATTAAGCCAAAGGCAAGAGTAATCTATAATGATTTTGACGGGTATTCAGACAGACTAAAACACATAAGCGATATAAATCGTTTACGTGAAATACTCTATCAAACTGTTGATGGAATTATACCAAAAAATAAGCGGATAAGCAAACATTTAAAGCAAGAAATTATAAATAAAATCAATGATTTTAAAGGTTTTTTAGACCTGAATTCACTATCCAGTTGGTTGCTTTTTAGCGGTCAACAAGTGGCTTCACTGGACGAGCTATATAGCAAAGATTTTTGGCATTGTATTCGTCAATCAGACTACCCTGAAGCCATAGGATATTTAGATGATATTGAGGTAATACGGGAATCTTTTCATGTTTTATTGCCAAAATTTAAAGATAATCCCAAGACATTATTTATATTAGATCCGCCATACCTATGCACTCGACAGGAAAGCTATAAACAAGCAACCTATTTTGACCTGATAGACTTCTTAAGGCTTATCAATTTAACAAGGCCGCCTTACATCTTCTTTAGTTCAACAAAGTCTGAGTTCATCAGGTTCATAGAGTACACCCAAGAACAGCAAGTAGATAATTGGAAATCATTTGAGGGAGCCAATAGAATAGTGGTAAATGCTTCAGCAAGTTATTCCGGTAAATATGAAGACAACCTGATTTATAAATTCTAAAATTTAAACGCCCTTCAAAGTCAATTTAAAGGGCGTTTTCTTTTCTCAAAATTAGCGGTTAAAATTCGCTTAAAATGGGAAATAACAGATTTTTCCGAATTCCCACTTTTAGCGGTTACGTTTCCCAAAATTCGCGAGCGGCTACATGTGCCATTGGTTGGGTTTTCCGGATTAATGTTGGCGGTGACAGAAGATTTGGGTTTAGCCGAAGGGACACAAAAACAATATTTTGATATTCGCGCTTTACTGACTTATAGCGCCGTATGTGGTA
>FLSK01376956.1_pt1 | contig 34397 bp, 24 predicted proteins | sample 1550541 | NCBI WGS metagenome assembly FLSK01 (sample SAMEA4031773, study PRJEB14383) | metagenome | biome: human; feature: oral; material: saliva | place: Philippines | collected 2014
GTCATCGCCGCAGCCGAAGCACTCAGCCTCACCCCCTCCGCCGTCTCCCAGCAGATTGCCACCCTCGAAAAAGAAACCGGCACCCCGCTTCTGCAGCGCATCGGCAGGCGCGTACAGCTCACCAGCGCCGGACTCATCATCGTCGACAGCGCCCGCAGCATCCTGCGCGAACTCGACCGCATGCAAACCTCCGTCGCCAACCTCACCGGCGAACCCGCAGGCATGGTCCGCCTCGCCATCTTCCAGTCCGCGGCCTTCGCACTGCTACCGGAAACCCTCAGCTACCTTGCTGAACACGCCCCTTCGCTCACCCTGCAAGTACTGCAAATCGACCCCGAAACCGGAACCTCCCTGACCCGAAGCCGCGAATACGACATGGTGCTCTCCGAAGCCTACCCGCACCACCACATCCCCGAATACCCCGAACTGCACTCCGAGCTACTCACCGAAGACCCGCTCAGCCTCATCGTGCCCAGCACCTCCACCATCACCTCCATCGAGGAGGCGCACGCACTGCCCTGGGTCCTCGAAATGGAGCAGAACACCTCCCGCAGCTGGGCACTCAACCAGTGCCGCACCGCAGGATTCGAGCCGGTCATCCGCTACAGCGCCAACGACATGATCACGAACTCCAACCTCGTCAAAGCAGGATTCGCCGTCACCATCGTGCCCGGCTTCATCCTCTCCTCCCTCTCCACCACCGAAGGGCTACGCATCGTAGAGCTACCCGGCAAGCCCTGCCGCAAAATCTTTACCGCCGTACGCCGAGAGTCCGCCGCCAACCCCGCCATCGCCATGGTGCGCGAAGCACTGCACCACGCGGTCAAGGTGGCATTCGGCGAACGTGAAAAGACCGAAACCGCATAGGAAAACTTAGCCGCCGCCCATGCCGGCACGCTAGAGAACACAAACACTAGAGAACGCAAAGGTCGGGGCCGTTCCCACGAACGACCCCGACCTTTCACCATGCCTTTTTGAACAGGCGCCTATATATAAAGGTATAAAAGCACGCAACAGTGGAGCCACTCCCCCGCCATGCCCTTCCTTCACGGGGCCAGCTCAACTGCTAGTTCAGCGAAGCAACCACAGCCGAGCTCTGCACCTCGTAGAACGAAGAGGACAAACCAGCCGCCGCCATATCCAGCACAGCGCTCACATGAACCTGCTTCAACGCAGAACCGGCAACATCCGAAGCCACCTGATAATTCAGCTGAACATCCAAGCGGTGACCGCGAGGAATAGCAGTACGCAACTCCAGAACGTTCTCGCTGCCGGCACCAGCTTGACCGGTCTGCTCGCTACGGCGCACCGCATCAAGATTCAGAGCATCCACAGGAGCCACCAGGGCTGAAGCACCCAGGCTACCCGAAGGTAGCACCGCCTGCCCCGAGGTAACACGAAGAGTCACCGCTGGATTCAACAACAAACCAGTCTTCGGGTCCTGCGCGCGAGCACGCACCATCAGGCGAGTACCCACCGGCAGCGTCGAATTGCCCTCATTAATAATGCTCAGGCGAGTCGGCAGATTCCGGAAAGCAACAGTACGCGCCGGCTGACTCTGCAAAGACACAGCCTGCACACCGTTAGCAGCCTTCAACTCTAGGCGGATGCACGACTCGTTATAGCGCATCGGCACCTGCACCAGCGCAGAACTCGCCGCGCCACCGTGCTGTCCACCACCGTGCTGACCGCGCTGCCCGCCACGCTGTCCACCAGGGCGCTGGGTCACAGGGGTCACGCGAGCGCGCTTACCGCCCGAACGAGTTGCCGCCTCCGCAGCGCTCACGCCGCCAGCCACCAGGGCAGCCGAAGCACCCGCAACCTTCAACGCGGTACGGCGAGAAGCATTCATCAGATTATTCTTAGTCATTTTCTACTCCCCTTATGCCTTCGCGATACGGTACACGCCGCTAATCGTGCCCTGCCACCAGGTGCCGTAACGGTCAATCGTACCCACCATCTGCAGGGTGTCACCACCGCCAAGCAGCAGGCTCACATGCTGAGGCAGACGCTGCTCGTGCATCGTCTTACCGGTTTTCATGTCCAGCGCGACAGCCCAGGCGTAAGCGCCATTCGCCAAACCAGCCGGACCGCGGCGACGCTCACAGGTGTAAATTAGACCGTCAGCGGTGGAATAGCGAGGAACAGCCGAAGAGTACACGTCCTTACGGTCCCAAATCTTACGCAGACCGCGGTCGGTAATATCCCAACGCTCCATACCGGGAGCAAAAAGCGCGTTCGCAGGAACCGACGGGCCGGCACCCTCCGGGTACTTCGGGTAGGGGTAGCCGTAGGTGCTTGCACCGACCATCGTGTTACCCACACCAATCATAGAATTCTCAGTGCCAGAGGTACCGGCAGTAAACAGGCCGGCGCTACCGACCTTCGCACCGTTATCGGTGCGGTACACAATGACCGATTCCTGAATATCAGAGTTATCGGTCAGCATCACGTAATCCGAACCGTTCGGGCCAAAGAACGTCGGGGAGGCGCCGGAACCCCACGCGAGCTTACCGGGCTTGCGGGCGCTACCTCGATCGTACGCATGCCACCACTTGAGGGTGGGCGCACCGGTTGCGGTAGCGTTCAGCATATAAATAGCGTGGGAGGTCACCACACTCACGCCCTGCGGGCACGCCGAAATCGAGTTATCGATACGCTCACCCGCAATCGACGCCTTATTCAGGCGCATCGAGCGAATCGTGCCGCGGGCAGAATCAATCACCGCAATGTAGCCGTTCTTCGTCGCAACCCAAATGCGCCCGGACCAGTCGGGTACCAGGCCAACCACAGCATCGTTGGCACTCTGCGCGAGCATGCGGCTCAGGTCAATACGCTCATCAACTCGGATGCTGCGACCGTCAGCAGAGTGGGAGAGGCGCAACAGGCACTGAGAGCCATCCACCAGAACCATGCGGTCCTGCGCGTCAAGGTAGGCGTACACGCCACCGAGCAGTGCGCCCTTCGGGATGTCCAAGTGGGAGAGCTCGCGGCCGGTATGCGGGTCAAGGATAGAGAGCTTCGGGGTGATGAACTCGCCGTGGGCGAAGACCTGAGTGCAGAGCACCTGAATGAAGCCGTCGCGTCCGGCAAGGATCGTCGGGCAGGCGCCGCCGAGCTTCGTGCCGGTAATCTTCCAATTGCCTGCGCCGGGACCGGCAAGAGGAGTAGCATCGGAAGACTGGGCATCACCGTGCATGGTGGTAATGCCGGGTGCGCCCAGGTGCGGATTCACCTGGGCGTTATAGGTGGGGGTCATGGTTGGTTCTTTCTAACGGTGAGTGGCGCACACCTTCAATGGAGTGCACAAATATGCGCTTTCACATGCGCAAACGTTTCACATTGTAGGGTCAGAAAGCAGTTTTTGACGACACTAAAGGGCACCTTGAAACATTGTTCAGGCGGCGCTTGAGAGCTTCACCAGGAAACCCCTCAGCACTACCCTTTCAGATCAAGGTGCCCCTTTAACCCATCACCACGGACCTTCATACTCACGGGCCCTCATGCCCGCGGCGATTATTTTTAGCTATTTCTCCATGAGCGCCTTTGCCAGGGCATCATCAAGAACCAAGTCAGTAATCGCACCCGTACGCAACGCGCCGCGCAAAGCACGCACACGGTGAGTACCGGACGCAACGCAAATACGGCGCGGAATGCGGGCAAGCTCCTTCGGAGTCGGACCGGACGCACGCTTATTCAACTCAAGATCAGCCCACGAGCCGTCCTCACGCAGAAGAATCGTGCACATATCCCCCACAACGCCCAGCTCACGCAGCTGACGCTGCTCCTGCACCTCAAAATAGCCACCCGAATACACGTGAGAAGGAATAGGTCCACCAAAAGCACCCACGCCAAAAATAGCGAGGTCAACATTCTGCTGGGCATGCAGATTCTTCTGCACGCTACGCTCACGCCACATGGCGGTCTTGGTGTCCGCATAGTCAAAGAACGCGGGAACCGGAAAATGGATAGTCTGCGCATCATAGGCATTCACCAACTGCCCCAGCAAGGAACCCAAGTACGGAATACCCGAATGGTGCGCATTACCGGCGCCGTTCATCTGCACGACAGTCACGCCTTTCAGAGGACGACGCGGCAGATGACGAGAAATCTCAGTCATCGTTGAACCCCACGCCACACCCAGGCTCGTTCCATTATCAATCAGGGAATCAAGGAGAGCCGCCGCGGTACGGGATACCTGACTCATACGGGCAATGGGGGTAGCATCCGAACGGACATTCACGAGAGTAACGCGCACCTTATAGCGCTCACCGATGCGGCGCTCAAGCTCGCTGCGGGCACGGAAGGAATCATCTAGACGGATCTGCACCATGCCGCTTTCACGAGCACTTTTAAGCAGACGTGACACAGTGGCTCGAGAGACCCCCAGACGGGCCGCGATAGCGTCCATCGTCATGTTGTGAATGTAGTAAAGCTGCGCTGCCTCGTAGGTATGGTTAGCGCGTTCGTTCATCTGCCACAGACCCCCAGTGAAAATCCGTTCATACTGCTTGGTTATTATTTCACCATTGGGTTTTACTAAATGCAAGATGAAACCCCCACGCCGCACAAGCGGCAATACAGGAAAGAGCAGTACATGAGCTCCCAGCACATTGCACAGCAGTCTCAGCTGACCGCCGAGTCCCGCGCCAAGGCGCTCAAGAGCATGGTCAACGAAGAACTCGACATCTTGGTCGTCGGCGGCGGCATCACCGGTGCAGGCATTGCCCTCGACGCAGCAACCCGCGGTCTGCGCACCGGTATCGTCGAAGCAGGCGACTGGGCTGCAGGCACCAGCGCATGGTCCTCCAAGCTCGTTCACGGCGGCCTGCGCTACCTCTACAACCTCGACTTCAAGCTCGTGACCGAAGCACTGACCGAGCGCGGCCTGCTGCTGAACAAGATCGCACCCCATCTGGTGCACGCACAGCCCTTCCTGTGGCCCCTGAAGATGCCCGTCATCGAGCGCGCATACTCCGCAATCGGCATCGGCATGTACGACACCCTCGCATTCCTCGGTTCCCGCGGCAACAAGGGCGTCCCCTCCCAGCGTCACTTCACCAAGACCGGCACCAAGACCGTCTTCCCCGACATCAAGGACTCCGCATTCAGCGGCGCAATCCAGTTCTACGATGCACGCGTTGACGACGCACGCCTCGTCATCGACGTCGTCCGCACCGCTGCAGGCTACGGCGCACTGGCTGCATCCCGCACCCAGGTTGTCGGCTTCACCAAGGATGCATCCGGCCGCGTCATCGGCGCAGAGCTGGCAGACTTGGAGACCGGCGAGCGCCTGAACGTACGCGCAAAGCACATCATCAACGCAACCGGCGTGTGGACCGAAGAGTCTGAGTCCCTCGCTAACCCCGAGGGTGGCCTGGAGGTTCTGGCTTCCAAGGGTATCCACATCGTGGTTCCCCGCGACCGCATCAACGCAACCAGCGGTATCTTCACCAAGACCGAGAAGTCCGTTCTCTTCATCATCCCCTGGCAGCGTTACTGGATCATCGGCACCACCGACACCCCCTACACCGAGGACCGCGAGCGCCCCGTCGCAACCAGCAAGGACATTGATTACGTCCTGATGCAGGCTAACAAGTTGCTCGCTAACCCGCTGACCCGCGAGGACATCATCGGCACCTACACCGGTCTGCGCCCGTTGCTGCAGCCCAAGGTCAAGGACGGCGCAGCATCCACCAAGGTTTCCCGCGAGCACACCGTGACCGAGGTTGCACCCGGCATGAGCGCAATCGCAGGCGGCAAGCTCACCACCTACCGTGTCATGGCTGCCGACGCTGTCGACTTCGCACTGGGCGAGCAGGCTAAGCAGAACCCCTCCGTGACCGCAACCATCGGCCTGGTCGGCGCAGACGGCTACCACGCAATCGCTGCTAACCGTGCACGCTACGCAGAGCGTTACGGCTGGGATGAGGACCGCATCACCCACCTGCTCGAGCGTTACGGCGCACAGATTGAGGACCTCGGCGCCCTCATCGACGCTGATCCTTCCCTCGGCGCTCCCCTGGCTAAGGCACCCCAGTTCCTGCGTGCAGACGTCGTCTTCGCTGTCCGCTACGAAGGTGCACTGCACCTGGAGGACGTGCTGGTCCGCCGCGTACGCCTCGACCTCGAGCAGCGCGACCGCGGCCTGGCAGCAGCAGAGGAAATCCTCGACATCATGCGTTCCGAGCTCGGCTGGGACGACAAGAAGGTCAAGGAAGAACTCGACCTCTACGCAGCACGCGTTGCAGCAATCCGCGAGGCAGAGTCCACCTCCACCGACGCTGAAGCATCGGCAAAGATTGAGGCTGTCACCCCCGTGGCACCCCGCGTGAAGCTCTAATCCTTAGAGCTTTCGCACACCTTTCGTAACCGATTATTTGGTACGAACCAACCGTTCGCCCCTCACCGAACATGGGCTATCTCATATTTCTCGGTGAGGGGTGGACGGACGGTTAAATAGCCGTTTACAATAAACCCCAGCACAAAGAAGCAGAGCGCTAAATACAGGGTTAGCTCACTGGTACGATCTGCTTCTCAACCAGAAACATCTATCAAATTTTCGTAGCAACCGCTACACATTTCAGCACAGCGTTGTGCCCCGATCCGCTCGTGCGGTGAGGACGCACGGGAATGCGCAAGCAAAGGTTCGCTTGCCTTCCAGACGCTTCGTCTTCAAGGAGCATCAATGTCTCTTCTTGCTTCCGCAGGAACTGTACTTGCAGCCGGCTCTTCCGCTCTCGTGGATGCATCCGGCGCCCCCACCACCCTCGGAATCTTCGCTTCCGAGTTCTTCGGCACCTTCATCATGATTCTGCTCGGTGCCGGCGTATGTGCCGCAGTGACCCTCAAGAAGTCCTACGCTAAGGACGCAGGCTGGGGTGTTATCACCTTCGGATGGGGTCTGGCAGTGTTCACCGCCGTGTACCTCTCCTTCCATTCCGGTGCACACATGAACCCCGCTGTGACCGTTGGCCTGGCAACCGCAGGCAAGGACCTGGCAACCGGCGTTCCCGCAACCCCCGGCAACATTGCCCTGTACATCGTCGCTCAGATGCTCGGCGCAATGGCCGGCGCAACCGGAGCGTACCTCACCTACAAGAAGCACTTCGATGAGGACCCGGGCGACCGCCTCGGCATCTTCGCAACCGGCCCCGCCATCAAGTCCTACGGCTGGAACTTGCTCACCGAGATTATCGGTACCTTCGTCCTGATTGGCTGGATCATCGCATCCGGTAAGACCCCCAGCGAGCTCGGCCCCCTGGCTGTTGCCCTGGTCGTTGTATCCATCAGTATGAACCTCGGTGGCGCAACCGGTTGCGCTATCAACCCCGCACGTGACCTCGGCCCCCGTATCGCCTACACCTTCCTGCCCATCCCCGGTAAGACCGGTTCCAACTGGTCTTACGCATGGGTTCCGGTTGTTGGCCCAATCATCGGCGCTATCCTCGCAGGCCTGATCGTTCCGGCAGTTCTGCCCCTCTAAACCTCTCTAATACCCCCCCCGTTCTTTTGTTCTAAGGAAAAATCAATGACGACTTCTCTGCACTCCGCAACCCTCAACGTCGAGCGCAAGTACATCCTCTCCATCGACCAGGGCACCACCAGCTCCCGCGCGATCCTGTTCAACAAGGCGGGCGAGAACGTGGCTCAAGGCCAGCTCGAGCACGAGCAGATCTTCCCCAAGGCCGGCTGGGTCGAGCACAACGCAACCGAAATTTGGCAGAACGTCCGTAAGGTCGTAGCAATGGCTATGGCAAACGGCGAAGTCAACCACCACGAAATCGCTGCAGTCGGCATCACCAACCAGCGCGAAACCACCGTCGTGTGGGACAAGAACACCGGTGAGCCCGTCTACAACGCAATCGTCTGGCAGGACACCCGCACCCAGGAAATCGTTGAAGAGCTCGCAGGCGAAGAGGGCGTTGGCAAGTACCACGACATCGTCGGCCTGAACCTCTCTACCTACTTCTCCGGCCCCAAGATCAAGTGGATCCTGGACAACGTTGAAGGCGCACGCGAGCGCGCAGAACGCGGCGACCTGCTCTTCGGCAACACCGACACCTGGCTGGTCTGGAACCTGACCGGTGGTGTTGACGGCGGCGTGCACGTCACCGACGTAACCAACGCATCCCGCACCCTGCTGATGGACATCCGCACCCTCGAATGGGATCCGCAGATTGCTGCAGATATGGGTATCCCCATGAGCATGCTGCCCGAGATCAAGTCCTCCTCCGAGGTGTACGGCTTCGGCCGCGCAACTGGTCTGCTCAGCGGCACCCCCATCGCGGGTATCCTGGGCGACCAGCAGGCTGCAACCTTCGGTCAGGCTTGCTTCGAGAAGGGCATGGCGAAGAACACCTACGGTACCGGTAACTTCATGCTCATGAACACCGGCAACGAGCCCGTCTTCTCCAACAATGGTCTGCTGACCACCGTCGCATACAAGATTGGCGATGCAGCACCCGTCTACGCTCTGGAAGGCTCGGTCGCAATGAGCGGCTCCCTGATCCAGTGGCTGCGCGACAACCTGCGCATGATTGAGCACGCTGCAGAGTCTGAGGAACTGGCCACCTCCGTCAAGGACTCCGGCGGCTGCTACGTTGTTCCCGCATTCTCCGGCCTGTTCGCACCTCACTGGCGTTCCGACGCTCGCGGCGTCATCGTTGGTCTGACCCGCTACGTGAACCGTGCACACATCGTGCGTGCGGCGCTGGAAGCAACCGCATTCCAGACCCGCGAGGTTCTGGACGCAATGAACGCTGACTCCGGTGTTGAGCTCTCCGAGTTGCGCGTGGACGGCGGCATGACCGCTAACGAGTTCCTCATGCAGTTCCAGGCTGACATCCTCGGCGTTCCCGTAATCCGCCCGAAGGTTGTTGAGACCACCGCTCTGGGCGCAGCATACGCTGCAGGTATCGCTGTTGGTTTCTGGAGCGGCGAGCAGGACGTTGTGGACAACTGGGCTGAGGACAAGCGCTGGCTGCCCTCCATGGAGCCCGCAGAGGTTGACCGCCAGTACCGCCTGTGGAAGAAGGCTGTCTCCCGCACCCTCGAGTGGGTTGACGAGGACGTTCCGACCGCCTAATCACAGCACCCGTTGCCTAACGGCACGGCCCGCGTACTAGCGACGCCCCGGCTGCTTCTCCCCCGCTATGGGGTTGAAGCAGCCGGGGCTTTTCGCTGTTTTATGACGCTCAATTCAGCGTTTATTGCGGCGTAATTTCTACAAAAATTAGTGCTGGGGTACCGTTGGTTTTTGTAAATTCGGTATCTTCCGCCGGTCACCTGGCGCGGTGTTGTTCGTGAGGTGTCAGTACCGCACAGGACGCGTACGCGACATATTCATGCGCTGTCCTGACAGGAGTCGACGATTCGCGCTGATACTTTATTTACGTTCCCGTCCGCTGTGGTGCTTCACGTACCGCGGCGGACGGACTTTTATCTCTTGTTACTAGGTTCTCTGCATTAACGATGAGTGGGGTTCGCTTTTCGTGTTGCAGTTCTCGCTGTAAAAATCACTGGTTTTATGCCCCTTGTTGAGATACCCGTTTACATGTTGTGTGGGGTTGGTCTAACAGCGTTTGTTTGCCTTTGATGTCCACTTCAAGCGCCGTATCATAGATATATAGGCTTATTGATTCTATTCTGGTCGCCGAAGATGGCGGTAGGTTACGCATCTGGCACCTTCCGGTGCTCATGAGAACGGAGAGAGGCTCCGTTGGAAGGAGGGAGCGGGTTCCCCGCACCGATTATGGTTGATGTCCGTCGCCGCAAGCTTGCAATTATTGCTATGAACGTTTCGGTTCTTGCAGCTGCTCTCTCCTGGCTGTTGGTGCTCTTCTCTGTCATGTATTCTCCCGCAGCTGTACCGTGGGCTCTGGGCGTTGCTATCGTACTGACTGTGATTGGCGCCTACGCGCTGTACCGCTACTACTCCAAGTACTCGCACGTGCTCCCGAACGAGGACCCGGACGCGCACGATGTGCTCGGTCACGACCTGCACTCGACTCACCTGCCGCACCTGCACCACACGGAGGGCAATCCCAACGGAGCAGCTGCTAAGTAGCGTGCCTGCCATCCCCTAGACAGCATAAATGTGCCGCCTCACCGGTACCGGTGAGGCGGCACGTTTGCATTAAAATCGCGGTTCAGAGTCCGACCCTACACTCAAGATTATTTCTGGTTTGAGTCAGTGCTCCGCTGCGCTTCAGCTTCAGCTCTGGCTAGTTCTAGTCTTTTGTTCTCTTCGACGATCAGAGCGTTATATTTCCAGCCGGGGATTCGCTCAACAAGCCACCCAACCCAGAGGAGCGCAGCGGTAATGAGAGCGACAGGAATCAGGTAAATGAGGGCTCTCGGGTCGCGGGTGTGGTCTGAGGTGCTCCCCGCGGTGAGTTCCCACAGCGCAAGGATTGGTACCGCCATTATAGGCATCACTATAAAAAGGATGAGGGCATAGTAAATGCCCATCATGCTACCGGGCCTGCCTCTATTCATACGGGCTTGGGTGACGGCTCTCTTCAGACGTTTGTATTCCTCTAAGGTTTCGCCGTCTAGAAGCGAAGCGTTAGGGATCTTGGCCATGACGTACCGTACGGCTTCTAAATCTGAGGGCGAGCAAATAAAGATATGTCCCTGGGACGTAACGGTATATTCTTTCGCGATGTCGAGGCACGCCTGCGCGTAACGGTTATTAAGCTCTCGGCTCTCCGGGTTTTCTTTGAGTTGCCGGCGGATGTCTTTCAGATCTTCCATGTTTCTCCTTGCAATTTCAGTCATCGTTGAACCCATCGTTGGGGTACGAGAAACACAGGCCATCCCCTACCCGCTGCGGGGTGGAGAAGCCGGAGTATTGAATTGCGGTGTATCGGTGTGTACTTCACAGAATGCCAGCTCTTGGGGCTCAATCAAAATTGGCGGGACCTCGTGAGAGGCGTAACCGGCGATGTGTATATCTCGTAGCGGTTAGTTATAGACAAAACCCGCCGCGGGTACGGTACGGAGGCGCGCCTCCCCTATGATGGTTGAAAGGGGTATTTACCCCTATACATCATCTGCAGTACACGCCCACGAGCCTACGAGGAAGAGCATGACCAAAGCGACCGATTCGCCGCAGCCGCCGGAAGCGCTCTCGCGCTGGTACACGCGCTATGCAAGCCCCGTGGGCACGCTCTACATCGCCACCCGTGCGGATGCGCTTGTCGGCATTTGGTACGAGGACCAGGCGCATTTTCCGCTCCCCCATGAGCTCGGTGAACTAATCGAGAATCCCGTCACCTACCTACGGGAGCACGGCGCTGCAGAAGGTGAAGAGCCAGCCGATGAGTATGCTGCGGCGCAGCTGCTGTCCCGCGCTGAGGTGGAGCTCTCCGAGTACTTTGAGCGCAAGCGCACTTCTTTTACGTTGCCCCTAGATCCTGAGGGCACCGATTTTCAGCTGATTGTATGGGAGCATCTGAAGACTGTTCCTGCTGGGTACACCACGACCTACGGTGATATTTCGCGAGCGGTCGGCCCCGGTGCCCCCGCGCAGGCGGTGGGTCAGGCGGTTGGCCGTAACAAAATTTCCATTATGATTCCTTGTCACCGCGTTATTGGTGCCGATGGAAGCCTCACCGGTTATGCCGGCGGTGTTGAGCGTAAACAATTCCTCCTTGATTTGGAGGAGCCGGAAGAGGTGCGGGAGGCGCGGCTCTTCTAGCGCCTGCCGGCTAGTCTTCGAAGCTCATGACGGGATAGGGTATGCATCGGATGCGTATCCCGCCCTTTTTCGTACCTGTTTTCGGTTTCGATGCTCTGCAACACGACACAAAATCGAATATAGTTGCGACTCAATCATAGAAGAGCTACTGTTTAAGTAGAACATGATTCCGAAACACTCGGATCGGCTCAGCAATCTCAGAGAGGAGAAACCGTGACCTCGCAACCTACTATTCCCGCCGACCCCCTCGAAAACGCCCCGAGCTACCCCACATGGGTGACCGATGAGCTTCTGCGCGACTACTACGACACCGAATGGGGCATGCCCGTCACCGATGAACGAGGACTCTTCGAAGCCCTGAGCCTCGAGGCTTTTCAGGTGGGGCTCTCGTGGCGCACGATTCTTGCCCGCCGAGAGGCATTCCGCCGCGTTTTCGAGGGTTTCGACCCCGAACGCGTGGCTGCGTTCACCGACCATGATGTTGCGCGGCTCCTCCAGAATGAAGACATTATCCGTAACGAGAGGAAGATTCGCGCGGTCATCTCCAATGCACGGCTGACCCTGCGGATGCGCGAGCTTGCCGCAACGCCCCGTGACGCCTCCACGGAGGATATTCGTCTTCCCCTTATCGCGCCCTCTTCTACCCCGGCCAAAGAGGATAGCAGCGAGGCGGCAGACACTCGCCGCCGTCGGGTTCGCACCCTGAGCTTCGAGGATCTGGAACGGATGCGCGAGCGCACCCTCAGCGACGGAACACGCGTACCGGCTGGCTTGCCCGCGTGGCTGTGGTCTTTCGCGCCGAGCAATACTATCGCGCCGCATACCCTGCAGGATATTCCTACCGATACCCCTGAGTCCGCGCTTCTTGCCAAGTCTTTTAAAGCTCTGGGCGGGGTATTCCTGGGCCCGGTGACCGCGTATGCGCTCATGTGTGCGGTCGGCATGGTGGACGCTCACCTGGTGGGTTCGCATCGGCGCGGCTGTTCGGGGCTCTTTACCTAAGACCCCTCGCCCTAAGCTCCCCTCGCTTGGCGTGCTCGCCTCCAAGGGCGTAGAAAAGCCGCGTGTTACTTCGTTAAAGTAAGCACGCGGCTTCTATACGTTGAGAGGTTCCGCTCTGAATTAGATCGTCACAGGATTAGATCGTTACAAAGAGGAAAATCAGCGCCAGCAGCGGCGGGGTCAGCTGAATCAGCGCCGGCTTGCGCTTATCCGGAGAGGTGAGGAACAGGTAGGCACCGGCAACCGCCATGGAGCCCAGACCTGCGAACATGAGCGCCACGCCCACCTGCGGGGAGCCGAACCAGAATGCGAGCAGACCAGTTGCGGCGATCCAGGCGAGCATCAGGTTGTACAGGCCCTGGTTTGCCGCCATCTCCTTGGTGGATTCAGCGAATTCTTCGGTCATTCCGAAGGTTTCGCGGCCCTTGGGCTTGGTCCAGAGGAAGGATTCAATAATCCAGATGTAGACATGAATAGCTATAGCAATAAAGGCAAAGACAGTAGTAATCGTTGCGAGCGCCTGCATTGTTTTTCCTTAAGCAGTAGGTGTTCTATGAGGCGCCTGCCCGTTCTTTCTTCTGGAGCACAATCTGTGGTGATGCGCAGAATGATGCAGGAGCAAGCACAAGAAGTAATTCTACGCCTCTTCCCGGTCTGTTGGAACTTCCTGAATATACGTGAAACCCCTCGAATCGTCTTCTGCAGAGAAAATTGCAGGGTTCTCATCGAGGGGTTTCTACGCAGGGTTACGCCGAATCCGGTATCGGTCTTTAGCCCATCATGAGCGACAGAGCGAAGGACCAGACGCAGACCAGGCCCAGCAGAATAGCGCTGTACTTAATGGACATGGAGGTAATCTTCGATTCCTCACCGGCGCTATTTACTGCCGCCGCAGCGATTGCGATGGACTGCGGGGAGACGATCTTACCCATCACGCCACCGGCGGTGTTTGCGGCGACGAGCAGGGTCGGGTCAACAGCAATCTGGGCTGCGGTGGTGGACTGCAGGCCCGCGAAGAGCACGTTAGCGTTCGTCACGGAGCCGGTCACGAACACGCCAATCCAACCGATAATCGGGGACAGCAACGGGAAGACCGGGCCAGCTGCCGCGAGCGCCAGAGCGATGGAGGTGGTCATACCGGCGTGGTTCATCACGTTTGCGACGGACATGACCAGGCAGATCATGAGGATCGGCATCTTCAGCTGGTTCCAGGTGCCGCCGAGTTCTTCAAAGGCTTCACCCCAGCTAATCTTCGAGGTCAGCACGGTAATCAGTGCTGCCACCAGAATTGCGGTGCCGGATGCGCCCAGGGTGTTCCAGGAGAACATTGCGGTCACGGTCTTACCGGCGCCGGTGACGATTGCCTCGTGAATGCCGGGGATGGGGAACGCCAGGGTTGCGGCACCAAGCGGACCGGTGGTTGCGAACACGGGCTTGAGCGCGGTGGACCAGAGCAGGATGGTTGCGGAGAGGAAGATGAAGGGGCTCCACGCCTTAACAATCTCAGCGCCGGTGTGCTTGACGCCCTGCTGCGCCTGAACTTCTTCGAGGCTGGGAGCGGTAGGTTCACGGTAAATGTGCTTGGGCTGCCAGGAACGCATGACGAGTGCCAGCGCTACCAGGGACAGCAGCGGCGGGATGATATCGACCAGTTCGGGAGAGCCGAGCAGCATCAGGATAGCCGCCTGACCGCCGGAGAAAATCACGCCGGTCATGAGCGCTACGAGGCCGACTTCGCGGATGCCGCGCATACCGTCCTGGATTGCGATCATCAGCACCGGCACGATTGCCACGAAAATCTGCAGTACCGGTACCATGCCTGCGGACAGGTGTGCGGTGTCCAGGCCGCCGACCTTAGCTGCGGTGGTCACGGGGATACCGATAGCACCGTATGCGCCGGACGCGGCGTTGGCTACCAGCGCCAGCATGGATGCTTTGAGGGGGTTGAAACCCAGGGATACCAGCAGTGCAGCAGAGATAGCGATCGGGATGCCGAAGCCTGCCGCGCCTTCGATGAAGCCACCGAAGCAGAAGGCAATCAGCAGCACCTGGATGCGCTGATCGTTCGAGATGGAGGAGACAGATGCCCGCACAATGTCGAAGTTACCGGCGCGCACGGCGATGCGGTAAAGCCACACAGCCATCAGCACAATCCAGCCGATGGGCCACATGCCCGAGAGGAAGCCGGAGAGGATGGAGCCGGCACCTGCGGTGATGGGCAGGCCGAAGACGGCGCAGCCGATGATGAGGGTGGTGCCGAGGGTCAGCAGTGCTGACTTGAGGCCGCTGAGTTTCAGGACGGTCAGGCCCAGCAGGAAGAGGATGATGGGTACTGCTGCGACCAGTGCGGAGAGCACCGGTGAGTTCAGCGGGTCGTAGGTTTGCTGCCACATTGGGGCGGGTGTTCCTTTCGGTCTGTGTGTATTAGCGGTCGCTTCTTCCGGTACGGCGCCTGCGCTGTATGGAAGCATTAGGCCGCATAAAAACCGATGGCCCCGGTCCTTGCGTCGTGGATGGGTCCATCGGTGAAGCGTGATGGTCTTGAGCTGCCGGGCGTTTGGTTGTATGACGTGGCGATATGCCGAGGCCATATACCGGGGCCATATACCGGGGCCATATACCGGGGCGCGGCGGCGGTGAGCGGAACCTTTCCCTCTCACTAGGTGCTCTTGACTTTATCTGTCTAAGCTAACAGGTCTTCCTCGAGACTTCAGGATAGGGTGACCTTAAGTGTGCACAAATGAAACTTATGTGCATAATTGCGCTCCTTAGCCGCGAACCTCCTCCCCAGCGCACAAATACAGAAATGCGAAAGCCCCCTCCTACCGAAGTAGAAGGGGGCTTGATACAGACCGTGTCGCGGGCACCTTACCTTCAGAGAAGGTAGGTTACACGCATCTGGTTCTCACGCTGTTTAGAGGCCGACCAGAGACAGGACATAAACCCAAACACAGGTGACAGCCAGCAGAGCTGCACTGTACTTGATCGCCATGGAGGTAATCTTGGATTCCTCGCCTGCGCTGTTCACAGCAGCAGCTGCAATTGCGATGGACTGCGGGGAAACGATCTTCGCCATCACACCACCGGCGGTGTTAGATGCAACCAGCAGGGTCTGGCTGACGCCAATCTGCTGTGCGGTGGTAGCCTGCAGGCCAGCGAAGAGGATGTTGTTGTTCACCACAGAGCCGGTCACGAACACGCCAATCCAACCGATGATCGGGGACAGCAGCGGGAAGATTGCGCCCACAGCGGCAACAGCCAGTGCGATGGAGGTAATCATACCCGCGTAGTTCATGACGTTAGCAACGGACATGACCAGGCAGATCATGAGGATCGGGGTCTGCAACTGCTTCCAGGTGCCGCCAAGCTCCTCGATAGCCTCACCCCAGCTAATAGAGGAGGTCAGGATGGTGATGATGGTAGCCACCAGAATTGCGGTACCGGATGCGCCCACAATGTTCCAGGTGTAGGTCACGTCGATAGGCTTGGGGGTTGCAACAATCGGTGCCGCCTGCGAGATGCTCTGGTGCAGCCAGGGCAGGGGGAAGGAGATGTTGGTGAAGCCGAGCGCGCCCTTAGCAGCGAAGAGGGGCTTCAGAACGGTGGACCAGAGCAGAATCACGACGGACAGGTAGACGAAGGGGCTCCAAGCCTTGAGGATTTCGCCACCGGTGTGCTTGACGCTCTGCTGCGCCTGGACTTCTTCCAGGGAGGGAGCGGTGGGCTCACGGAAGATGTGCTTGGGCTGCCACTTCTGCATGACCAGTGCCAGAGCGACCAGTGCCAGCAGCGGCGGGATGATGTCGACCAGCTCGGGGTTACCCAGGGCTGCGAGCAGAACGGACTGGCCGCCGGAGTAGATCAGGCCAACCATGAGAGCTACCAGACCGACCTCGCGGATACCGCGGATGCCATCCTGAATAGCAACGAGCAGTACGGGGATGAGCGCTGCCATGATCTGGATAACCAGGACCATTTCGATGGACAGTGCGTGCAAGTCCACGCCACCGCGGGTTGCAGCGGTGGTCACGGGGATGCCGATAGCGCCGTATGCGCCGGAGCTCACGTTAGCAATCAGTGCGAACATTGCGGCCTTGAGCGGGTTGAAGCCCAGGGACACGAGCAACGCAGCACAGATAGCGATCGGGATACCGAAGCCTGCAGCACCTTCGAGGAAGCCACCGAAGCAGAATGCGATCAGCAGCATCTGGATGCGCTGGTCGGTAGAGATGGAGGAGATGGAGGAGCGAACAATCTCAAAGCCGCCAGAACGCACGGAAATGCGGTAGAGCCACACTGCCATGAGAACGATCCAGCCAATGGGCCACATGCCTGAGAGGAAGCCGTAGAGGATGGAGCCTGCACCTGCGGTGACGGGCATACCGAAGATAGCGCAACCGATGAGGAGAGCTAGAACGAGGGAGATAACGGCAGATTTAATACCGCTGAGCTTCAGGACGGTGAGGCCCAGAAGGAAGAAAATAATCGGGACTGCTGCTACAAGTGCGGAGAGCGCGCTCGAGTTCAGCGGGTCGTAGACTTGCTGCCACATGGTTTATTGTGTTCCTTTCCACGCCCACGGGGGCGGGATCGAGTTGTGCCGTAAAACCTTCCCAGCGACGCTTGTGGCGGCGTGTGTGCCGTGTGTTGCAGGTGCGTGCACCTAGCTGTTTTATGCGTTATGGGCGCTATCCTCTGGGGATATATGCCTTCACTTGGGTTCGTGTTGGTTTTGCGGCTATGAAATTCAGTGTGTATGAAGTCGTGTTTTAGTCACAGAAACCTAAATATTCCTTGATTTGTCAAGGGAAATTCAGTGCCAAAGCTAAAATTTCTGACCGCTAAAACGCGATTCCTTGTGTACCCAATGTACCACCCATCACCCACAAAATCGGGCATATTCCAACATTTAGATCGAAGCTCATAATTGCACACTAACCTAAAGACCCACCGCTTTACAGGTGCAATGCCGGCCCCTCCCCCGCCATCTCAAGGAAGAGAGCGCACTTCGGTGCTTCCAGCCGTGTATTTGGCACCGACTCCCGTATTTCCCCATCCAAGCAAGCAAAACAAAAACCACTAAACGGCATACAAAAAGCTCCGGAAGGAAAACCTTCCGGAGCTTTATCTGTCGGGTTGACAGGATTTGAACCTGCGACCCCTTGACCCCCAGTCAAGTGCGCTACCAAGCTGCGCCACAACCCGATTCGTTATTCACGATATTGTTTTCAAGGTTTCCCCTGAACACTCGAATAACTATACCGGGCTTTTAACCCCCGCGCAAGCCAGATTCACCATTTTTAGAAAAAATCTTAAAAATATTTTCCTCACGGATTTTCCTCGCAGATTTTCCGCACAGAATCCAGCGCGCGGGGGCCAAACCTAACAAGAGCCAGCCTAGCAAGGGGCCAGCCCAGCAACACGGCATCAAGCAGACACCCCGCTACTAGCGGCGGCCGCCCTTGCCCTTCTTAGCCTTCGCGCTCTGACGCTCACCCAGGGAGCGGCGCTCACGCACACGCATCGAAATCTCAATCGGAGTACCCGTGAAATCAAAAGTCTCACGCAGACGACGCATAATGAAGCGACGGTAACCCGGATCCAAGAAACCGGTAGTAAACAGCACGAACTTCGGCGGACGCGAAGACACCTGAGTACCGAAGAGAATACGCGGCTGCTTACCACCACGCAGCGGGTGCGGATGCGCGGCAACAATCTCGCCCAGGAACGCGTTCAGGCGACCGGTCGGAATACGCGAATCCCACGACTCCAGCGAGTGCTCCAGGGCGGGCACCAGCTTGTCCTTGTGCCAGCCGGTCTTCGCCGAAATGTTCACGCGAGGAGCCCACTGCACGTGCGCCAGGTCGCGCTCAATCTCGCGCTCAAGCATGTAGCGGCGGTCCTCATCGAGGGTATCCCACTTATTGAATGCCAGGACCATCGCACGACCCGAATCAATCACGGTCTGCACGATACGCACATCCTGCTCAGAGATCGGCTCGGAAACATCCAACAGCACCACGGCAACCTCAGAGCGCTCCAGAGCAGTCTGAGTACGCAGCGAAGAGTAGAACTCCGCACCCTTAGCCATGTGCTGGCGACGGCGAATACCCGCGGTATCCACAAAACGCCAAGGGTAGCCGCCCAGCTCAATAATCTCGTCAATCGGGTCACGAGTCGTACCAGCCAGGTCATTCACCACGGCACGCTCAGAACCAGCCAGCTTATTCAGCAGCGACGACTTACCCACGTTCGGGCGACCCACCAGAGCCACACGACGCGGGCCACCCAGCGCCTCCGGCTGAGCAAACTGCGAGTGCTCCGGCATGACCTCAAGGATTTCGTCCAGAGCATCCGCCAGGCCACGACCGTGCAGACCCGACACCGGGAACGGCTGACCCATACCCAGCGACCAGAGGTTATAAATCTCCGGCTCCAGGTGAGCGTCGTCAATCTTGTTAGCAATCAGAACGATCGGCTTCTTCACGCGGCGCAGCATACGCACAATCTGCTCATCCGAAGCGGTCACACCCACGCGGGCGTCAACCACCAGGACCACAACATCGGCCTGCTCCACAGCAATCTCAGCCTGCTCAGCAACCTGAGCGTCAATACCGCGAGCGTCAGACTCCCAACCACCGGTATCAACCAGGGTGAAGCTCTTACCCAGCCACTCAGCCTTATAGGACACGCGGTCACGAGTCACACCCGGCTTATCCTCAACCACCGCTTCACGGCGGCCCAGAATACGGTTAATGATGGTCGACTTACCCACGTTCGGGCGGCCAACAATCGCCACTACCGGATCAGCGAGCTGCTCTTCCTCTTCCTCAATGTCGAAACCCCAGGCACCCAGCAGGGCGCGGTCCTCTTCATCCAGGTCGTAGTCCTCAAGACCCTCAAGCAGAGCCTGAGCACGCTGGTCAGCGGTCTCATCATCAATCTCAGCGAGGCGCTCGGTAACGTCGTCCTCGCCACCGCCCAGGTACTTATCTTCGTAATCGTCGCGGATAGCGTCCTCAGCCATGCGCATTCCTTTCTCTACCCGCCCCCGCGCCCAACCCAAAGGTCAGCACGCGAGCGCGGCTCAACGTCTTATCGGGAGCGGATGCACCACTCCCCCAGCGTTTCGGCGGGGCCTAGCCCGCGCGCTTCGCCTTCAACTGGTCATTCACAGCGTTAATCACTGCAGAGACCGTCGCATTAAAATCAAGATCCGAGCTGTCCACCAGGGTCACGCCCTCGGCAGCTTCCATAAAGTTATTGACCTTCGAATCCTTCGCATCACGCTCAGCGATCTGCTTGCTCAAATCACCCGAAGCACCCGACTTCTCAGAGTTCTCCAGGCCGCGGCGCGCCATGCGCACCTCCTCAGAAGCAGTCAGCAGGATGCGCGCATCAGCATCGGGAGCAACCACGGTGGTGATATCGCGGCCCTCAGCGACCATGCCGTTAATAGCGTGGTCAATCATCCAACGCTGCAGGCCAATCAGGTGCTCACGAACCGCCGGAACCGAAGCCACAGCAGAAACGGCCGAAGAAATGCGCTCGCTACGAATCTCCTCACGGATATCGGTCGAGCCCATCAGAATCTCTTCTTCCTTAATGTTCGTACCGAACACCAGGGGCATCTCCTCGACAGCCTTCGCGATCGCCTCAGCGTCGTTCAGGTCAATGCCAAGTTCCAGCACACGGTAGGTTGCGGCACGGTACATTGCACCGGTGTCCAGGTACGCCAGACCAAAGTGGCGTGCAACTTCCTTAGACACAGACGACTTACCGGAACCGGAGGGACCGTCAATAGCAATCGTCAGTTTAGGGTTCTCGTGCATCAGCACTCCTTAAAATTCGTCTCAAACTTTATGCCGGAAAATACAGCTTTAACTCTACTTCACAACACGCCAACCGCGAGCCGACAAATCGCGGACCAGCGCCTCATGAATAGACGGATTGACCGAGATTTCAGCCATACCCACCGGGGCACCCGTCGAGTGTTCCAGACGCAAATCCTCAAGGTTCGCGCCCAGCTCACCAATCTCGGCCAGCAAACGAGCCAGCGTGCCGGGGGTGTCGTCCACCAGCACCGTCATCTTTGCGAACGCGGCGGGGGCAGTACCGTGTTTACCCGGAATACGGCTCACGCCCGAGTTGCCTTCACTCATCAGCTGCGCCAAATCCAGGCGAGCGCCGGATGCCGTCGGGTTCTCCAGCGTCGCGATGAGGCGGTTCAGGTCATCACGCACCCCGTAGAGGGTCTTCACAATCGGGTCAGCGTTCGCCGCAAAAATCTGCACCCACAGCGTCGGGTCCGAAGCCGCAATACGCACCGTATCGCGCAAACCCTGACCCGCCAGGGACAACGCATACAGCGGAGTGTCCTGCAGACGCGAAGCCAACAGCGAGCTCATCGCCTGCGGCACATGAGAGATCAGGGCAACCGTCTGATCATGCTCCTCAACGCTCAGAGAAGTCACAATCGCACCCAGCTCCACCGCCACAGAACGCACCAGACGCACACACTCGGGGCGAACCGAATCGTGCTCGCAGATAATCCACGGACGCGCCTGGAACAGCTCACCGCGAGCAGCCACCGGGCCCGACTTCTCACGCCCAGCCATCGGATGCGAACCCACGTAACGGGACGCATCCGCACCCGAAGCAAGCACATCAGCCAGCGGCTGCACCTTCACCGAGGCAACATCCGTCACCACGGCGCCGGGGTAGCCCGCCTCCGGTCGAGGCGCATAGGTGTTCAACGCGCGAGCGCACACGGCACCGGCACTATCCGGAGGCGCAGCCACCACCACCAGCTGCGGGGCGAAGGCGGTGCGCTCCTCCTCCGACAGAGTGGAGAAACTTGTACCGGCACCGATATCCTGCGCCACAGCCTCGGCGGTGGGTGAAATATCTTGGACGTACACGTCCTCGCATCCTGCCGCACGCAACCCCAAACCAATAGAGGCACCCAGCAGACCCGAGCCGATAATGAGCACCGGCCCGGTCAGCGTTGAGTCCATGGGCAGCTCAGATGCGGAAAGCTCAGCGGGCGAGCTCATGACAACTCCTTAGCGTTATTACATGTCCACCGAAGCGAGCAGGTGACCGATCTCAACCTTGGAGAGGTTACGGACGGTACCCTGCTTCTGCGAACCGATACGGATCGGGCCCATCTCAACGCGGACCAGGCGCTCAACCGGGTAGCCGACAGCGTCGAAGAGGCGGCGCACGATGCGGTTCTTACCGGAGTGGATGGTCACTTCAACGAGCACGTGGCCGGGGGTGGAGTCCACCAGCTTGAACTCGTCCACGCGGGTCACGCCGTCTTCCAGGCGAATACCCTTCTTCATGGCTGCGCCGACGCCGGGCTCCATGGGGCCGGGAACCTGCACCAGGTAGGTCTTGGGCACCTCGTAGGAGGGGTGGGTGAGGCGGTTCGCCAGTTCGCCGTCGTTGGTCAGCAGCAGCAGACCTTCGGTTTCGACGTCCAGGCGGCCCACGTGGAACACGCGCTCGCTCATGGAAGAACGCAGGAAGTCAGAGATACAGGGGCGGCCTTCGGGGTCTTCCATGGTGGAGACCACGCCGGCGGGCTTGTTAAATGCCATGTAGACGAGCTTGTCGTTGGTCTGAACGGTCATGCCGTCCACCTGCACGGTCACCTTGGAGGAGTCCACGCGCACACCCAGCTCGGTCACGACTTCACCGTTGACGGTGACGCGGCCTTCGGTAATCATTTCTTCGCAGACGCGGCGGGATGCCACACCGGCCTGAGCCAGCAGCTTCTGCAGGCGCACGCCGTCGTGGTCGTAGAACTCGTAGTGGTCTACCGGGGCGTTGCGGGGGCGGCGGGGGCGGTGCGGACCAGCGTAGTTGCTGACGCGGTATTCACCGCGCTCGTTTGCGAAGGCTTCGCCGGAGCGGTAGGGGCGGCCCGGTGCGCGGCGTTCGCGCTTGGGCAGTTCGGTGCCGCGGCCTCGACCTGCGCGGCCTGCGCCGAACTTCTTCTCGCCAAACTTCTTGTCACCGAACTTCTTCTCGCCGAAGCCCTTTGCGCCGCCCTTGCCTGCGCCACTCTTCGGTGCGCCGGGGCGACCGCCGCGTGCGGATGCGCCCTTAGCGCCGGGCTTACCGCCCTGACCGGGACGAGCAGCGCCGGGACGGCCACCGCGGGAGTTCTGGGGGCGACCGGATGCAGAGCGGCCGCCGCGGGAGGAGTTTCCATATGCCATGGTGTTCTTCTCTTTTCTGTCGTTGTAGTTCTTGTTAGTCTTTGTGCCCGGCACCGAATATGCGGTGTTTATGTCAGCGCCAAGGGCGCTTATCCGGGTAGTTCTGCCGCAGGTTTTCAGCAGAACCGTTGGACGTTTCGTTATTGCCGAAACGGCTGTAGCTGGCGGGCTAGTCGTTACCTTCGGCGAGGACCGCCGCCTCCGTGTCGTCGGGCAGGAAGGGCGCAAGCGCCGGCAGCTCCTCCAGGGAGTTCAACCCGAGCTTCACCAGTAGCAGCTCCGTGGTTTCGTAGAGGGTCGCGCCGCTTCCGGATTCACGACCAGCCTCACGAATCAGCTGCCGTTGCAGTAGCTGACGGATTGCCGCGTCCGCGTTTACGCCTCGAATGGAGGCTACCCTCGCCCTGGTCACCGGCTGCTGGTAGGCAATCACGGCGAGCGTCTCGTAGGCGGGCTTGCTCAGCGTCGCGCTCTTGGAGCGGGTCACGAAGCGTGCCACCCAGGGGGCGAAGTCGTCGCGGGCGTAGAGCTTCCAGCCTCCTGCGATGTTCCGCAGCTGGAATCCGCGCGGTTCGGGCGCCACCCGGTTTTCGTCTTCTCCGTAGCCGCTTTCTTCGCCGTTGTACTCGCGGTACAACTGGTCGAGCGCGTGCTCAACAGCGCGTTCGCTGACGATGAGAGCGGCGGAGAGTTCACGCACGCTCACGGGCGCTTCGGCAACGGCGAGGATCGCCTCGATGGCGCTTTTGACGCCACCGGGGATTGCCTCGACCTTGGAAAATTCGGCTTCGGCATCGACCGCCACACTGGGTGCGGTGGAGGGGCCTCCCGCCGGAATCTTTGCCGATTTCGCTACCGATTTCGCTTCCGGTTTCTTCGACTCGCGGGGCGCAGTTTCCTGCGATTCCTCAGGGATTTCGGAATTATCGGAGTCCTCTACCGTTTCAGCGTCCTCAGCTTTTTCGGCAACCTCAGCATCTTCGGGAATCTCAGCCTCCAGAGGCGCTACGGCTACTTCGTGCCCAGCCGGCTCAGCGTCCGCCTCAGCAGGCTTTGATATCTCGGCCTCTACCGCCTCTACCGGCGCTAAGTCTGCCTGTTCCGAATCCTCGTCTGCGTTCGGATCCCAGTAGCCCATGTTCACGATGGCAAGGTCGTCGGGGGTGAATTCACGGTCAAAGCGTGAGCCGTGATTACTCATAATCCTCCTTTACCGGTCCCGTGTTAGCTTCAGATCCGTTCGCTTCGGGTGATTCAGACGCTTCACCGATTTCATGCGCATCCTGAGTGTCTGTTGCTTCGCGAATCACGAACTGTGCGGCGCTCGCGCTCGCACGTACCCGAATGGCTCCGAGTGGTGCGTCCTGTTCCACGTGCAGGGCGCCTTCTTTGTAGAGCTCGAGCAGGGCGAGAAAACGAACCACCGCGATTTCTAGTTCGCCGGATCCTTGAACCAGTTCGGCGAAGCTCAGTTCCCGCGCCGCGGTATCGAGCAGGCTGTGCAGAATGTAGTGTTCTTCAGCCGCGATGGTGGTTAGCGGAACGTGCAGGTGCTCGTTGAGTTCTTCAACGATTTCTTCGGGTTCCGGTTCGGACTCTTTGGGGGTTCGGCTCAGCGCTGCTGCGGCGATGCGGGCGAACTCTTCGGCACCTCCGGTGAAGACCAGCTCGGGTAGCGCCTGGGCGAATCGTTCTTCGAGGGCTACCGCACGGGGAAAACGCTGCGCTTCTTGCGCCCAGCGTTCAGCAAAAATATCGGCGACTTCGCGGTAGGCGCGGTATTGCAGCAGACGGGCGAAAAGCAGGTCGCGCGCCTCCAGCAGTGCAACGTCCTCTTCGAGGGGTTCACGATGCTGCGGGAGCAGGCGTGCGGTTTTGAGTTCCAGCAGGGTTGCGGCGGTGACCAGAAATTCGCTGGCTTCGTCGAGTGCACGTTCGGTGCCTTCAGCGTAGAGGGCGTGCAGGTATGCGAGGAACTCGTCGGTGACCTCTGCGAGCGCCACCTCGGTAATGTCGAGTTTGCGGCGCGAAATCAGGGTCAGTAGAAGATCAAAGGGACCCTCAAAATTACTGAGGGTGAGGGTGAAACCGCGTTCCGGGTTCTGCAGGCTGCGGCCCTCAGTCCGGGCGTTCGCGGCGGTGTCTGCGTTCGGTGTCGGTACCCTCACGGCAGCGACGTTCGTGGTCATAAACGACCTATTCTCCTTAGGTTTATTCTCCCCGGCTTCGTTGATGCCGTCTCAGATGCGGCTTTTACTTCGCCTATTTTTCGGCGCAAGCAGTGTGCGGGTTCTTTAGAATCCACACAATTATACGCCCTCTGCCGGTGTGACTCAAGGGTGAGAGTCACCTCAGCAGAGGGCGTATAGGTGCGGGGGGCTTTAGCGTGCGCCGCCCTTGTAAATCAGTTCGCGAGCAACCTGACGGTACGCCTCGGCACCGGGATGGCTCGAGGCGTAGCTGAGAATCGGCTCAGCGGACACCGATGCGTCCGGGAACTTCACGGTGCGCTTGATGACGGTGTCGAACACCTTGTCGCCGAAAGCGTCCACGATGCGCGCCAGAACTTCCTTGGAGTGGATGGTGCGCGCATCGAACATGGTGGCAAGTACGCCGGAGATTTCGAGGTCGGGGTTCAGGCGGTCCTGAACCTTCTCGATGGAGTCGACCAGCAGTGCGACGGCGCGCAGTGCGAAGAACTCACAAATCAGCGGAATAATGACGCCTTCGGAGGCGGTCAGTGCGTTGACGGTCAGCAGGCCCAGGGAGGGCTGGCAGTCGATGAGGATAACGTCGTATTCGTCGCGGACTTTGCGCAGTGCCGAGGCGAGAACCTGCTCGCGAGCCACTTCGTTGACCAGCTGAACTTCAGCCGCGGAGAGGTCAATATTGGCGGGCAGCAGGTCGATGTTCTCCACGCCGGTGGGCAGGATAACGTCCTTAATGTCGACCTTGCGGTCCATCATGACGTTGTAGACGGTCAGGTCCAGTTCGTGCGGGTTCGCACCGAAACCGGCGGAGAGAGCACCCTGCGGGTCGAAGTCGACCAGCAGCACCTTACGGCCGCATTCTGCCAGTGCCGCGCCCAGGTTAATGGTGGAGGTGGTCTTACCCACGCCGCCCTTCTGATTCACCATAGAGATAATGCGGGCGGGACCGTGGCTGCTCAGCGGAGCCGGGTCGGGGTATACGCGCAGGGGTCGACCGGTGGGGCCGAGTTCTTGAGCCTGAGCTTCAGTCAATGGTTCACCTTCATCAATGAATTCGAAGTTTTAAAGTTTAAGCGATGTCTATAAGGTTACCTCAAGAGCGCCTGTTCCGCGGATTGACGGGGTTTTATCCCCGTTCGTGGGCACGCGGATGTGCCATGCGGTACACCTCCATGAGCCCCTCGGGCGTGACCTTGGTGTACACCTGTGTGGTCGCGATGGAGGCGTGCCCGAGCAGTTCCTGCACCACACGAATATCGGCACCGCCCTGCAGCAGGTGCGTTGCGAAACTGTGGCGCATGGAGTGCGGCGAGAAGTCAGAGCTGAGCCCGGCGGCTTCAGCGGCTTCTTTGAGGATGAGCCAGGCGCCTTGGCGTCCGAGTCTGCCGCCTCGTCCGTTGACGAAGAGCGCGGCGGTGCCTTTACCGTGCGCCACGAGCGCGGGCCGCCCGCGCACCAGGTAGTCTTGGATCGCTTTTTGGGCGTAACTACCGATGGGCACGAGTCGTTCTTTGTTTCCTTTGCCGAAGAGACGAACGTAGCCGGGCAGGGTGATCTGGTTGCCGTCTTCGTCGGTGAGGGTTCCTTCAAAGTGCACGTCGTCAATATCGGCGTTGAGCATTTCGCTCACGCGCGCGCCGGTGGCGTAGAGAAATTCGAGGATGGCTCGGTTGCGTAGCCCGGTTGCGGTTTCACGGTCGGGTACGGCAAGTAGCCGCTGAATGTCTTCGACGCTAACTGCTTTGGGCAGACGCTTGACGTTCTTAGGCGGGGTGACCGGCGCCGCCGGGTCGGTGGGCACGATGAGCGCGGAGACCCAGAAGGCGTGCGCGCCGCGGACTGCCGCTATAGTGCGGGCGATGGAGTTCGGGCCCAACGGTAGGGGCAGGCTTGGCGCGCCTTCTGCGGTTGGCGTTTCTTGTTCAGGGGCCCCAGCTTTCGACTGCCCGGCACGCCCGTTTCCAGCGCGCGCGTTTCCTGCGCCTCGCCCCGATTCGGAGGCGATCATCAGCGCCAGCGATTCTGCGGCTTCTTCCTGCGCTTCCCGAGCTTCCCGTGCGTTCTGGTTGTCCTTCTCCCCCGCTTCGAATCCGGCAACGAATCCAGCAAGGGGCACGGTGGGGGCGGCGAGTTCCCGCATGAAGGAGCGCACCTGCGCGGTGGTGATGCGTTCGGGGTCGATGACGCCGAGGGTCGCCATGTAGGTGCTGTATCGTCGCAAATCGCGCGCGTAGGAGGCGATGGTGTGTTCGCTGCTTCCTCGTTCCACGCGCAGGTGGATGAGGTACTGGTCAATGGCTTTCTGGAGCGGGGTCTGCGCCTCCTGGTGGGAAGCACCCAGGCTAGAAGAATCCAGAGCAGAAGAACCCAGCGCGGAGGAACCGGCAGAAGAGGGCGCACCGAGCAGACCCGCGCCGCGGGATGTCTTGCTCACCGTGCTTTTTGCCTGCTTCACGCTATCTCCTCTGTCGGTTCTGTTGATGTTTGGGCCTCTTGATATTTGGGCTTGCCGTAGGCGAGGCTACTCCCCCGCCCCCCTGTTCCGTTCTTAGTGGTTGCGGAAGTTCTCCGGCTTTTCGCGGCGCTGTCCCATGTAGGGGTGGAACTCCCAGCCACCCTCGGCGGGGCGCAGGCCTTCAAAGTTGTTCTGCGCCGCCGCGTAGGTGGCGAGTACCGCCTGGATAGCGAGCGCGTTATGAACCTTTCCGCCCAGCACCAGCTGTACTGCCTCGGTGAGGGGCACCCAGCGGTAGGTCATTTCTGCTTCTTCATCGGTGCGTTCGCTACGTTCTTCGGCGGGCAGTTCCGAGAGGTTACGCGCCAGGTAGACGCGGCCTGCTTCGCTGGTTGCGCCGGGGCTGCTGAAGTAGTCGGTCAGTGCGTTCCAGGTGTCTGCCTGCAGGTCTGCCTCTTCGGCGAGTTCGCGCTGCGCGGCGACCAGAGGGTCTTCACCGTCGATGTCGAGCAGTCCAGCGGGTACTTCCCAGAGGTTCATGCGCACCGGGTGGCGATACTGGTTAAGCATCAGCAGTTCGTTGTTGTCGTTGAGGACCGCCACGGCGACGGCGCCGGGCATTTCCACGACGTCGCGGGTCAGCACGGTGTTTTCGTTAAGTTCGTACTCTTCCACGGTGGTTTCGATGACGTAGCCGCTGTACTTCACGGTGCGGGTGCGGATGGTGCGTTCGGAGGGTGCATCAATAATCTGCTGGTTGTTGCTCATTCTTTCATTGTAGGCGGCTTCTTTGCTCGGTTACGTTTGGCGCGTCAGGTGTGGGCGCAGAGTAGACCACACTCACGTTTAAACGAAAGCATCCCGCTCTCCCCTGCGCGGGGTGAGCGGGATGCTGAACGTTTGTGCCTAGATGTTAGGCGCCGCGGCGCTCCAGAGCAGCCTTAATCAGGCCTGCGAAGAGCGGGTGCGGGCGGGTCGGACGCGAGCGGTACTCGGGGTGTGCCTGAGTTGCCACGTAGTAGGGGTGTGCCTCTGCGGGCAGTTCCACGTACTCGACCAGCGAGGAGTCCGGGGAGGTACCGGAGATGCGCAGGCCTGCTTCTTCAAGCTGCTCGCGGTACTCGTTGTTCACCTCGTAGCGGTGGCGGTGACGCTCTGCAACCTCGGTTGCGCCGTATGCCTTAGCAACCTGAGAGCCGGGAACAAGGTTTGCCTTGTACAGGCCCAGGCGCATGGTGCCGCCCAGGTCGCCTGCACCTTCGACGAACTGCTTCTGCTCTTCGATGGTTGCGATGACCGGTACGGAGGTTTCCGGGTCGAACTCGGTGGAGGATGCTTCGCGCAGGCCCAGTACGTTGCGTGCGTACTCGATGACCATGGACTGCAGGCCGAGGCAGATGCCCAGGGTCGGGATCTTGTGCTCGCGTGCGTACTTGAGGGCGCCGATCTTGCCGTCCAGGCCGCGGATGCCGAAGCCGCCGGGCACGAGGATTGCGTCCATGTTGCGTAGCTGGTGGTCTGCATCTTCGTCGTTTGCGCACAGGTCGGCTGCAACCCACTTGATGTTGACCTTCACGTTGTTTGCGAAGCCGCCGGCGCGCAGAGCCTCGGAGACGGACAGGTATGCGTCGGGCAGGTCGATGTACTTACCGACCAGGCCAACGTTGACCTCTGCTGCGGGGCGGTGCACTGCGTCGAGCAGGCGGTCCCACTGGGTGAAGTCCGGTGCGGCTGCCTCAATGCCGAAGTAGTCGAGGATGTAGTCGTCGAGCTTCTGGCTGTGCAGGGTCTTGGGGATGTCGTAGATGCTGGGTGCGTCGGCGCAGGAGATGACTGCGTCGCTGTCCACGTCGCATGCGTTACCGATCTTGGTACGGTGCGATACGGGGACCTCACGCTCACAGCGCAGGATCAGACCGTCAGGCTGGATGCCCAGGCCGCGCAGTGCTGCGACGGAGTGCTGGGTCGGCTTGGTCTTGAGCTCGCCGGAGGGGCCGATGAAGGGCACCAGGGAGACGTGCAGGAAGAAGACGTTCTTGCGGCCAACATCGCGGCGTACCTGGCGTGCTGCTTCCATGAAGGGCAGGGACTCGATATCGCCGACGGTACCACCGATTTCGGTGATGATGATGTCGGGTGCGTTGTCAATTTCCGCTGCGTGACGCATACGGGCCTTGATTTCGTCGGTAATGTGAGGGATGACCTGGACGGTGTCGCCGAGGTATTCGCCGCGGCGTTCCTTTGCGATGACGGAGGAGTAGACCTGGCCGGTGGTCACGTTAGCGGACTGGTCGAGGTTTTCGTCCAGGAAGCGCTCGTAGTGTCCGATGTCGAGGTCGGTTTCAGCACCGTCGTCGGTGACAAAGACTTCACCGTGCTGGAAGGGGTTCATCGTACCGGGATCAACGTTCAGGTAGGGGTCGAACTTCTGCATGGTCACAGAGAGGCCACGTGCGCGAAGAAGCTGACCGAGGGAAGAGGCCGACAGGCCCTTACCGAGAGAAGATGCAACGCCGCCGGTCACGAAAATCTGGCGGGTTACCTTGTCGTTAGAGGACGCGTTCAGAGCGTTATTTTTTTCATTCACCACGGAATTTAAGCCTACCATTTTCTTGTCTGCTATCCAAGCAGAGGGTTTTGCCGCGAGAGGATTCTCTCAGGCGGTTTTCCCTCCCCTATTTGTCCTTATCACCACTGTAAACGGAGCTGGGGATTTATTATTCCCGCCGCGCCGTGTAGAAGCAGGTGTAGGAGCATTCACAGAGTATCTCACATCCTCTGGGCTCCATGCGCCGCTATTGGTCACCGGCACGGACTGCACCGACAACTTTCCGAGGCAGGCTCGCGCACTTCAGCCCCTTTGATGGTCTTTAGTGCGAAAGATGCCGCCTTTTGGCGCTTTTGCCAGCACTTTCCTCATGCTTTTCCCTGCCGGTTTGCCGCCGGTTTGCCGTCAGCTTCAGCGTCCCTGGGGCACTTCTCGACCGGCGGCCAGCAGCTCTCGGGCGTGCTCTCGCGCCGATTCTGATTGATCGTGTCCGGAGAGCATTCGCGCCAGCTCCACCACGCGTTCCTCTTCGGAAAGTACCTTGACCTTCGAGAGGGACGCGTCATCGTTTTTCAGCACGAGAATGTGCTGGTCCGCGAAGGCGGCAACCTGCGGCAGGTGGGTGACAACCAGAACCTGCACGTGTCGGGCGAGCATGGCGAGGCGGCGACCGATTTCGATAGCTGCCTTACCGCCCACGCCGGAGTCCACCTCGTCGAAGATGAAGGTGGGTACGGGGTCCACTTCGGCAAGCACTACCTCCAGGGCGAGCATCACGCGGGAGAGCTCGCCGCCGGAGGCGCCCTTACCGAGCGGGCGCGGCACGGCGGTTCGGTGCGGCGCCAGCATGAAGGTCACGGTGTCTCGACCGTGTACCGAGAACTTTTCGGCTTCGGCAACTTCCACGACCAGGGAGGCATTCGGCATGGCAAGAGCAGTGAGCTCTTCGCTGACGGCGTCCGCCAGTTTCTGCGCGGCAGCACGGCGCAGGGCGGTCAGCTCTTCTGCCTGGGCGCCGAGCACCTTACGTAGCTGTACCAGCTCGGTTTCCAGGGTTTCCTGTCGCTGCGGGTCGTCCACCAGGGTCTCAAGGCGTGCACGGGATTCTTTGGCCCATTCGAGAACCTCGGCAATATCGGCACCGTACTTGCGGGTGAGGGTCGCCAGCTGGGCGCGGCGAGTCTGCACCTGCGCCAGACGTTCGGGGCCTTCAACATCCAGGGAGGCCATGTAGGAGGACAGATCCGAGGAGATATCGGTGGCAAGAATCAGCAGCTCGTTGACGCGCGCGGCGAGGGAGGCAAGCTCTTCGTCAGCGTCTGCCTGCGCCTGGAGCGCGGAGCGGCTTGCATCGAGCAGGCTCATGACGCTCTGCTCGTCGCCGGTGGAGTATTCGCTACCGCTGAGCGTTGCGGAGGCGGTTGCCGACGCAATGCGTAGCGCTTCAACGTTCATGAGCTTCACCATTTCGGCTTTGAGCTCTTCTTCTTCGCCCTCCAGCGGGTTGACGGCGCTGATTTCTTCGAGGGCACCCTGCAGGGTCTGCGCTTCGAGGGCTCGTGCGCGCGAGTTTTCGCGTACTTCCTTGAGCTCTGCGGCGGCGGCGCGGTATCGCTCGTAGTTTTCGCGGTACTTCTCCAGCAGGTTGGCAAGCTCTGCACCGGCGTACAGGTCGAGGGACTGGCGCTGCTCTGCCGCTGATTTGAGGCGCAGCTGATCGGACTGGCCGTGGACTGCAACAAGAGTCTGACCAATCTGAGACAGGGTTCCGATAGGTGCGGAGCAACCGCCAACGTGGGCGCGGGAGCGTCCCGAGGCGTTGACGGTGCGTGCCAGAAGCAGCTCGGAGGTCTGTTCGTCGATGTCTTCGGCGGTGCCGCCGGCTTCTTCGGCAAGCTCGAGGGCGCGGTGCCCGTGGGGCAGGCGAATCACTGCTTCGGCAAGGGCGCTCTTGGCGCCATTGCGCACGCTGGATGCGTCGGATCGGGCACCCAGGAGCATGCCGAGGGCGGTGACGACCATGGTTTTACCTGCGCCGGTTTCGCCGGTCAGCACGGAGAATCCGGGTTCGAGGGGGAGCCTCGCATCGGTGATGACGCCGAGGTCTCGAATATGGATTTCCTCAATCACGAACGTTCATTCCTTTTCTTTAGTGCTTCTCGGTGTCCTGCGGGCCACGCCAGCCACGGATCGGAAGCTCAAATTTACGCACCAGTCGCTCAGAGAAGGGAGCCGGGTGGATACGGGCGAGCAGCACCGACTTTTCGGAGCGTCGCACCTCAATACGGGAGCCGGGGTCCAGCTCTACGGTTCGGCGGCCATCGCACCAGAGCACGCCGGAGGCGCCGTTTCCGGGCATCATTTCTACCGCCAGGGTGGAGGTCGGCGCTGCTACCAGCGGGCGCGCGAAGAGCGCGTGAGCCGAGAGCGGCACCATGAGAATTGCTTCAACTTCGGGCCAGACGACCGGGCCGCCGCCGGAGAAAGCGTAGGCGGTCGAGCCGGTGGGGGTTCCCATGACCACGCCGTCGCAGCCAAAGCTGCTGAGCGGGCGGCAGTCCACCTCGATAATGACTTCAATCATTTTTTCGCGGTTGCCCTTTTCGACACTGGCTTCGTTCAGCGCCCAGTCGCTGTGCACGCGCTTGCCGTCGTTCCAGACTTCCACGTCGATTGCCATGCGTTCTTCAACGGTGTATTCGTTGTTGACGATGCAGCGAACGGTTTCGGTCAGGTCGCTCTCTTCGGATTCGGCGAGGAAGCCGACGTGTCCCAGGTTCACGCCGATGAGCGGAACACTGGTTCGGCGCACCATTTCTGCGGCGCGAAGAATCGAACCGTCACCACCGAGCACCACGCCGAGTTCAATATCGATGAGCGCCACGGATTCGTGGACGACCTGCACGGGGACGGGCTCGTCCCAGTTTTCACTCAGGGTCTCCAAATCGGAGCGAGTCATGACGGGTGCGAGTCCCTCTTCGTAGAGCTGGGTGCATGCCTGTCGGGCGGCATCTCGTGCTTCTTTGCGCCCCACGTGGGCGAAGACGAGAATCTTACGGTGACGTTGCCCCACCAAGTCTTCGGAACCATGGCGCGCGCTGATTGTGGGCAACTGCGAGAGGTCAAAATCTCGCGTTACACGACTTTCCTGTTTTGCCATAACGACTCTCTCCCATCGGGTGTTGAGATCGGGATGTTGAGATGGTATATCTACACCTATCATACCGAATATGTTCTCGAAGATTTTCTAAAGAGCTATATTTTTAGAAAATTATTTCGAATAGCGTACAGCTGGGGTATCTCTAAAATACCTGTAAAAAATACCTGCGAATAGCGCGGCAGCCTGAGAAAGCCCCGCCCTCAACGCGTCCTGCGTTACCGAGCGGTTTCTCTCAGACTGCCTTAGCACTATTTATTTTCGGCACTATATTTACTTTCGACACCGTTGAATAGGGAGTTGTAAAAAAGTTCCCTTAGCCTGCACAGCAAGATAATTTCGAAACATCTTTGTCAAAAGTTAGGGCAGCCAGCTTCAATCCTTCTGCCATTGTTAGATATGGAGCCATCGTTTCTCTCAGATCTCCAACAGTTAAACCGAATTTCACAGCTAATGTTGCTGCATAAATTACGTCTCCTGCGTTTTCTGCCACTACATGCGCCCCTAACACTTTCAATGTTTTCGCGTCTGCCACTAATTTGAAAACACCTGTTGTTTCCCGATTAACGAGCGCTCTTGGAACAGCATCCAACGGCAATACCGATGTTTTCACTTCATATCCTTTTTCTTTTGCCTGTTGCTCCGTTAAACCAACCGTTGCAATCGATGGAGAAGTAAACGTAACGCCTGGAACCACTTCTAAATTGACCTTTTGATTTAGTCCTCCGATTGCATTACGAGCAGCAAGTCCACCTTCATAAGCAGCTACATAAACAAATTGGGGACCGAGAGTGACATCTCCAGCTGAATAAATTCGGGAATTGGTCGTTTTAAGATAATCATCAATGACAATTTCACCACGGGAACCAACTTCAACGCCTGCTGCATGTAAGTTTAATGATTCTGTATTTGGTTTTCTTCCAGTGGCAATTAGCAATTGTTCTGCTTCAATAATTCGCTTTTTACCATTTATCTCAACATGAACTTTTTTAATGTCTCCATCTTGCTCAACTCGTTCATAGGTTGCACCTGTTACTAAATTAATTCCCTGTTCTGTTAATGCCTTAGTAATGGCTTCTGAAATTTCAGGAT
>FLSK01003098.1_pt1 | contig 33781 bp, 36 predicted proteins | sample 1550541 | NCBI WGS metagenome assembly FLSK01 (sample SAMEA4031773, study PRJEB14383) | metagenome | biome: human; feature: oral; material: saliva | place: Philippines | collected 2014
ATCTATGGGCATGTCGCAAATCCCCAGAATATCTGAAGCTGGGAATTCCTCAACCGAAGGGATTCATCTATGACTATTGCAAGACTGGGGCCATCCGCACGCCTACACTGACAAAGACAGGTCGACTCTCTCGGACTCTGAAGCCCATTGGCACCACCTATCCGGTATTCCACAAATGGCTGCTAGATAATAATATGCTCTCCGTAATCCAGGGGGAGGATATGCTTAGCATTCCAGACCCTACGGAGCGTCAGTACGTAGCAGACTTTCTGGAGGAACTACAGAATCGTACTTATACCGACCTATTCCGTCGTGACTATATGTGCTTTACTAAGGAGCAGGCTACACGTCAGCTCAAGTCATTCTTCACATCTACTAAGCGTATGCTCAATTACCACTGGGATGATCCTGACCGTGTGGAGCGCAATCTGGCACAATGTAGCGGGTATATGTGCAGGTTCAAGGACTTGACTGTGGCAGACCTGATCCACGGATCTAGCACCCTAGAGCAGCAAACCCGGTACACGACCACACATGATCCCCTAGACTACTACCCTAACCAAAGAAAGGATGAGACTAATCAATGATCTACACTATCTATGGTAAGCCTAAGGTAGGCAAGACCACATTCTCCCTGAAGGGAGCTCCCCGAGGGAAGACGGCTATCATCAATGCGGACGATGGCCTTATTGGCACCGACACTTCAGGATTCACCGTAATAAATGACGTAAGCGTTTCCAATCTGAATCGTGAGGTGCTTAGCCCAGCATTCCTCAAGAGTCACACACATGTGGTCGTAGACACAGCTACTGCCCTGCATGAGCATATGCTCCATGCTATGAGCGGAGGTAAAACCCCCACCCTCAGCATGTGGGGGGCTGCTAACCAAGCTCTGGCGACTCTGATCCGAGGATTGAAGGGAGAAGGCCGTAAGGTCGTCATCCTCTGCCAGGAGAAGTTGGTGGCTCCTACTGAAGACTGGGTCAGTGAAGATGATGATGAGGAGGTGATTGCGTCTGTTACTCTTGATCTGCCTCAAGGGGCTGCACGATCCTTGATTACGATGTCCGATTGCATTGGTCGTCTGTATATCGCCAATGTCAATGGCAAGTACCGTCGGCGGCTCTGGCTCACACCCACACCTGGTGTGGTCGCAGGAGCACGATCTGCCGAATATAAGGGGCGTCCGCCCTTCTTACCCAACCCCAGCGTAGAGCGTCTGGATTCTCTGCTCGGCTGGACCAAATCCTAAGAAAGGAAGCCATCATGGCTAAAAAGATCATTATTGACTTCTCCAAGACTGAGGAACGCTCCTCATGGAATACTCGCAAGATGCCCATTGGCCTCTACCGGATGCGCATCGCATCTGTCCAGCAGACTGAGGCTAAGGACGGCACTCCGATGATTGTCTATGGCCTTCAGCCGACTAGTCAGCAATTCCGGACTCGTCTGCTCCCCTTCTACTGCAAGCTCCAGCCTAATCAGCTCTGGAAGCTTCGGGACATCCTGGTAGCAGCTGGTCAAAAGGTCCCACAGCGTGCTATCAAGTTGGATCCGGAGGCTATTGTGGGGGCTGTGATCTCTGCAGAGGTGGAGGATGACCTTTATAATGGGGTCGAGCGGTCAACCCTCACTGGGGTATATAGTGCGGAATTCACCGCTGAGATGGAAGATCCTACTCAGGGACCTAACTCTGAAGAGGATTCTGGCTCTTCATCTGAAGACCCTAGCAGCTATGATGAGTCTGAGTCAGACGAATATGAAGACGAATACGAAGATGACGAATATGACGAGGAGGACTATGATGACTCTGATGATTTTGATGACTCTGATGATTTTGATGACGAAGAATCTGATCTCGATGACGAATTCCCTGAAGACGATGAACCCACCACATCCGGTAATGATGGCGATGTTGAGGGCAATGATTTTGATGACGAAGATGATGATTTCGCTGATGAAGGAGAGGATGAAGATCCAGAGCCTGCTCCCCGACGCGCAACCAAAGCCCCTGCTAAGCGCCGGACTATTAAGCGATCGCCCCGTAAAGCTGCTAAATAGCTGTTAATCATAATGAAGGAAGCAGACATCGTCCGCAAGATGCTGACCACACTCAATAGCATCCCAGGAGTGTTTGCCCTCCGCACCCACGGGAGTGCTATGCAGCTGCGAGGCACTCCCGATATTTTAGGCTGCGCATATGGACAGTTCTTCGCTATAGAGGCTAAGAGGGACCCATATGCACAGCCTAGTGCAGCACAACGTTATGTGCTGGACCAATTTGACCAAGCAGGAGCTATGACATTTGTATCCTGCGACCCATCTGCGCAGGAGGTAGTCCAGTGGATAAACAGTATCAAGCCATCATGAAGCGAGTATGGCGTCACTCGGGAATCACGGGATATGTGTGGACTCCGCACATCCACCACATTGGGAGGCCTACGGAGAAATTCATTGATGGTGGCCACCATCGTGTGGTCAGCTTCACTCCTAAAATCACTGGTAGTGATGACTGGTATTGGACTCCCGCTGTAGCTACGGAGCCTACACGCCGTAGGCATGGATTTGGTCCTCAGCGTGTGGTCTGGGTCGATTGTGATGATAATTTCAATGATGACCTGCTCATGCAGCTAAAGCCCTCCTATGTATGGGAGACGTCTCCAGGGCATAAGCAAGCTATCTGGCTGCTGAAAGATCAAATCTCTAGCGGGGAATTTCACCGGGATCGATTAATGGGGGTCCTAGCTCATGCGATTGGTGCTGACCGGTCTGGGGTAGATGTAGGGCAATTACTACGCATACCAGGGAGCATTCACCATAAGAAGAAGGCTTTCCGCGGGAAGATTCTAGTCTCCCATGGAAAGCCCGTCTCAAGTGGTAGCTTGATTGCAAGGATTTCCCACTATCTGGGGCTTTCCAGGGATATGTCTATAGTCATGGGGAGGAATAATCCTACTGGTGACCGTAGTAAGATCTTATGGAAGCTCGCACGCTCATTTGCGGAGCTTGGTGTAGAGCAAGAGCTAGCATTTAAGCTATTGAATTCATGCAAATGGAATAAATGGCGGGAATCTCCAGATCGGCTTCGTGATGATGTAGCTAAAGCTTACCGGTCCAGCGGAAGGCAGACCACACCTGCTACAGCTGCACAGCCCCTATCTGGTCCGGGAAGCCCCCGAGAGCCTAGAAGGGTGGCTAATAAAGCAGCCTTTAGCTATACCGAGGACGGTTGGCCTGCGAGGTACGGCATGGCATACCCTCCAGAGATGTCATGGAGGGATATCCGCTTCCCCCCTGATGTGGTGCGTGCTATCAATAGCGAGGTGCTGGATTGGGACCAGATGGGGGAAATATCTCAGACGCCTATGCGGTGGGTGGTCCCAGGGCTGATACCGGAGGGTGGCTGTGGCATGCTAGTAGCCCCACCAAAAGTGGGCAAGACTAGGCTCTCCCTGGAGCTAGCTCTGGGGATAAGCACTGGGACCAATGCCCTCGGTATTGAAATTCCTAGGTCACTCCCCGTAGGCTTATTTGCTCTGGAGGATGGTAAACCCTTGCTCATGTCACGGCTAGACCATATGCTCAGCAAGGATGATCATCGCCAGCGTTATAATTGGAGGGGCTATATCACTCCGGACCTGGTATGGCATCCCCCTAAGAAGACTAAGCTCAAGATCAGTTTTAGCCCTATGAATTTGTCTGTCCAGCTGGATAAGACCCGACTTCGAAAGATCATCCAGGAGAATCGCCTTAAGCTCGCCATCATTGACACACTCAGCATGGCCATTGGTGGTGCTGACGTAAATAACTCTGCCGATATGTATAGTGTGCTCAGCGACGTGAAGGAGGTAGCCACAGAGACCAAATGCGCTATTATCTTTGTACACCACACACGTAAGAGTGTGACGGGGAAGATAGAATCTATGCAAGACCGCATCCTTGGGTCCACAGCCCTCCATGCTTGGTGCGACTTCATCATCAGTCTTCAGTCTCCTACTAAGGACCGACCAACCCTACGTATGGATGTGCAGAGCAAGACAGGATCCGGCACCTTCTATCTGGATGACGATATGAAAATCTGCCCCTCCTATGATGAAGAATCCGAGCAAGCCCACACCTCTGTGAGCCTGAAGGGGTTACGATCTTCCGGTTGGAAGGACAGTAATTAGGGGGTGTGGTTGTGCTAACTAGCTTGCTTGTCCTGGCTGATGAGCTTAGAGCCATCGTACAAGCCAGATGCACTCAGGCCCAGGATCATACCACTGGTGATCAGCCCATACACATTGTGTGTGGTGATGCCCTCTCCCAGACCAAGGGTGTGCAGTAGGGTTAGCACCACACCTAGCACCAGGGCTAGTACAGGTGCTAGGCGGGAGGGCATGCCTAGGTCTTTAGCTAGTGTTACTAGGGCTAGTACCGCTGGTACGGTAGCAATAGCAGTCACCGGTTCCATGAGGTTAGACGTCCTTTCGGTTATGGAGCTCTATGCTGTCCAGACGTTTACTGATCAGCTGGAGCTCGGATTCTATCTGCTCTAGGGCACTGAGCACGTCAGGGTGGTCATGCGTTATTTGATTCACCTGTCCCCTGATCTGGTCTACAGATTCGCCTAGATTCTTGGTACTGGATTCGGTGGAGATTTCCTTTTGAATCCGACTGATCCTAGCTACGACCACACTGCTGTATGCAGCGACGATCGCCACTAGTATCGGGGATAGAGCTTGTATTAGCTCCGGATATGGGGCCATGTAGGTAGTATCACTCCTTCTTTTGAGTATCGTTAGCGAGGGTATCGTAGGTGTGGGGGATGGACTGCTTCTCTGCAATGGCAGAGGTCAGATCATACAACGTACGGCGACCTCCCTGTGGCCAACCACCCGGCTGACCGAGCTGACGGAGGATCTCTCGCTGTGTGGTCTGAATTTCATTGAGCTTAGCAAGGATTGCGTCGTTAGACATAGGTTCTTCTCCTAAGGAAGAGTCGGGATCATTGACAATTTGTTGAGCACGACTGAGCACCACATCGTGGGGGAATCCCGCGCCGGGATCTGTGTGGTCTACCTCATGCCATGCTGCTGAGATCTGGGCATGTCCAGTGAAGCCTTCCTTACCTGCTCGCAGGTCAGCAGCACTCAACCACACCAGAGGGAATCCATATTGGGTATGCAGATGTGCAGTCCACTGAGCCATTGCCTCAATCTGGGCAGGATGGGCAAGCCAATCCTCCCTGGTGCGAGCAGCCCGTCCAATCGCCGACAGGTGAATGCCCCTCATATTGCCAGTATAACCTGCTGACCAAGGAATATAGTCGTCATCGTTGGACCGTACTGTAGTGCCATCGGTACCTACTAGTACGTTGTAGCTAGAACCATTAGCAGGGTTCTGTTGCCACATAGCAATGTCTAGAGCGCGGACGGAATCACCATTCTCGGTGGTGTGAAATACACCGAATTGACATTGATAAGGGTCCCGTGGACCACTGTCTGCGGTAGTGTAGCAATCTACCGTGCATTGGAATTGATCCATTGCCTGTCCTTTCTGTAGAGTAATAAGTATTATACCACCCGCTGTGTGGTGGCGCAACCTTGGCTAGCTAACACGGTATAAATGTGGCGTTGGGTATCCGGTAGCCAACCTCGTAGTCCTGAGCGCCGTTCGCACTGAATATCAGCTCTAACATAGCAGACGATTCCCCATCAGGCACCGTGATGATTGCTGGAGGGAACATATAGTTAGATGCTAGAGCCAGATTAGATATTGGATTGCCTCGTTGATCTGGAGAACTACAGCTGAAAATCTTCACCGGTCGGGAGGTATTCCACCTGTAGGAGGCTTGGACGGTTTCCGCAGGATACTTGCCTGTAGCTATAGGATCTACCGATACTACTGGCAGAGGCCACAGCACTAGCAACTTCCCTGGCCTGGTAGGGGTACCTACTAGGCTGCTTAGGTCCCACTGAGCACGGATTAGATTTAGATCCCGGCGTGATTCTTGTTCTCCATACAGTGAGATCACTATTAGTGGTCTGGCAGAGGTGCTTCCCATGAGCTTTGTGGTCACGTCTACCAACTTACCTAGCTCAGGATGACGAACCTTCAGAGTCTCCTGGACCAAGGATTTATTCCGCACGAATGCAGAGACGTTGACAATCACAGTATTACTGGGGAGTCCCGCTGGTAGTAGCAGCGACCACACCAGGTTCCGCTCATCTGGTATGGGGAGAGTGCATGTGGTCGTGTATATGTTATTACCCCGGGACTTCCACGTGAGGGATTGCCTCTTGGGGACCTTACGGCTGTTTTGCAGCACCACCTGTGTGTTACCCACTCTGGGAGCATATTCACTCTTGATGGTGATACCACATGTCACCTCCTTATTATATGGAGGCTCGCCAGATTCTCGCATCACCTCTGTGAGAGGGAGCCGCGTACGATGACCCGGCTCCGGCTCGAAGCCTCCAGGGACTACAGTACCACTATACTGCTTGATGTTGGGATAGTCGGCTCCATACCACTGCTGGTATGAGTTATAGATGGGGTCTAGATACTCGCAATCTCCTGTGGTGAGCATGGACCACATCATCTCATTAGTCAGGTCTACACTGATGTCAATCATGCTGGGATCACCAAACAATCATTAGACCATACGTATATCTCTTTGTGGGATGCTGGAGTATTCTTATTGTAGAACCAAATCACAGGATATGCCGTTGTGCCAGACCAGGACACATACTCGTTGAGTATGAAGAACTCACTATTGCGGAATAGTACGTCTTCCCAGTTCTCGGCATTACGCCCTGCATACAGCAGCCCATCAGTAGGGCTGCTAGGCATAGTCTTGCTGTGCACATTCAGCACCACTTGCATAGAATTCGTCTCCAAGGAGTTTGCCTTAGTAGCCACACCACAATAGCATACTATATTCGCCCGCTTGGTGGGGGATTGTAGCGCACTACCATACTGCCCTACCCTACGCCATGGCTGGGATTGATTACCGGTAGGTGCCATGCCTAGCCATGTGTTACGGTAGGAGTCTATCCGGGCGATGGAGTTCGCACCGAAGATCATCCCGCTAGCCTCAATCATGCTACCGGTCTTCGGATCAGCAATCGCCAGACCGGTAGCATAGTTAAAACCCAACCTCACCTGGGACTGTCCCTGAGCATTGAATACCTCTATTCCTTGGGAATTGAGTACGGTACGTCTGCCACTAGCAGAGGATTGCACGGTAGCTCCTGTGATAGTCTTACCATCAATGGCATTAGCATTCAGGTAGGAGGATTGAATGCGACCAGCCATCAGCTCCGGAGTCATCAGCTTGGAGACCAGGGCACTGTCTGCTACGATCTTGGTGGAGGTCACAGCGCCGTCTTGTATGGTGGTGGAGCCTACACTCCCGGGTACCAGCACACTACTAGCCACCATATTGCGGCGATTCCATACCACTTCCGTCCCCTGCTGAGCGGCTACTAGTACCTCTGTGATGTTACCGCTAGCATCCAGCTTATACCATAGATCGCCCGCTTTAGCGTCACTTTGTGGTCGGCTGGTCTGTACGTAGATGCGGCTCTTCCCATCTGCTGTGGTCTTAGCACCCTTGGCTTCTGCTAGAGCATTCTTAGCATCAGTCATGGCCTGGTTGATGCTAGATTGAGTGGCATTGACCACACGTACTGTGGTCTTAGTACTGGTGCCCCCCACCTGTCCACTGGTATCTACAGAGATGAATCGGTATTCTAAGTCCTCACCCACAGCATCATTCCTGGGAATGACCAGCTCTCCACTAGCGCTCAGAGCTCCCCGGGCCTCCCAGTGGTCGGTGACCCACTCCTCCACAACTACGTGCTTTAGGTGCAGTGGAGCAGGGGCTAAACCTCCACCCTGGGACCGGAGCTTGCCATCCCAAGCCACAACTACCATACCCTCCCTGCTGGAGAGGGATGGAGCCGTAGGGGGGTCTAGCAGTGTGGTCGGAGCGCTAGTGGCCACAGCTACACCCAGGCTCCAGCCAGATTCCAATCCGCTCTCTGCTATCGCACGGACCCGTACATTCACGGTAGTCCTGATACGGATGCCGTCTATCTCTACCTCCGTAGCGGAGGTGTTGCTAGCTGCTAGTTTACCACCACTGGTCTCTACCAGGTAGTAAGCAATCTTCACCGGAGCGTTATTGACGTCACGCTCTACTGGATCCCATGTCACACGGATGCTGGACCATGCTTGGTCCCCATACCAATAACCGCTAGAGGCTACACGTACCCTGGTAGGTGGTTGGGGGCGTGCTGCTACCTGAGCAGGATTAGTCTTGCCATCCTTATAGACGGATATTGGACTTGCATTTATGCCTCCAGGCTCGTTGTCACCTCCACCCGACAAGGAGGCTAGTTTAGAGTCCAGGGTGATCTTACTCTCTCCCAGATCTAGCCAATCGATCTGTAGGCCTTCTACCCGAGCCTTGACTGAGCTACCAAAGTCCTCATCCAGGATAAAGACCTCGTCAAAGATCTCGAATCGTTGCAATTCCTCTGTGCGGGATTCTAGATCCCTGAGGGTGTATTCATAGCTGAACCGAGGACGAGACCTCCTCTTGATATAAGATTGACAATAGTTCAACATCGCCTGAGGACTCGTCGCTCCTTGGAAGTCGTAGGTGGCCTCACGGACTTCATTAGTATAGGTGAAGTCCTCCACATAGGGCTTACCTCCATTAATGTCAGCGAATGTGGCTCCCTCGGCATTTTGTCCATAGATACGCGTCACTAGGCTAGAGGAGTCTACGCGTCTGGTAGCGCTAACAATCCCCTGGTAGTAGGTGAAGAATGTGCCTCGCTGTCTGCCAGGACTAGCCACCATGTCTATGGTCTTGGACTCATCATGGAAGACCACATTCATACTATACATCTTGGCGATCTTATGAATAGACCCAAGCACGGTACCCTTCTCCATAGTCCAGTTGAGGACGTCTTGAGTGTCGTATCTGCCTATGGACCAGCCACTGTTGCCTAAGACCAGAGCAGACGTCTGTATGATGTCAGCGCCAGAGAATTCATGCTGTTCTACCTGACCAGCATAATTCAGGTTGTACCGGAGGCGCTCACAGTAGACGTCCGTCTTAGTATATCCAGTAATGTAGTCTTTGGAATGGGTGATCCCTCGGATGCGGTATTCCTTGCCCTTAAATCGGACCTGAGCCTCAGGGGTAATAGCAGACATGTGGCTATCGTCACTTGGCAAGGTGAAGTCCAGGGTAGACTCTCCAGAGGTAGAATCATACGTAACGCATTTGCGTAGGCTATCTAGCAGGAATACTCCTCCAGCATCGTTCTTGACAAAGATCGGCTCCATAGTATATGCAGGTACACTAACCATGGTTAATACCTCCGTGAGTAGATTAATACGCGTGTGGTCTCTATGGTCCCAGGACCGCGGAGAGTAGGCGTCCAGCTGATGGACTTGCCTACGACCACACTGGGTCGGTTGAACTCAGTGAACCGGTGTGCCACATTAGCAATTCTAGCTCCGTTACGGATGATGAAGAAGTCCATGTTATCAAAATCCCAGATCATCTCATCATCCTTAGTCATAGGACCTTGAATGGTGCATCCAGCCAGAGAGTATGTGGTCTGTGCACCGAATTCCGCATGGACGCTCACCCTAGGATATGTAGGCAGATTGCCCCACTTCCGAGTGAATTGAATAGATGCTCCTGCTTGGGTGGATGTATCTACCTCCCGCGTGGTGGCATAGGGTATGGGTGTAAGTATGGTGGCACTAGCAGTAGCCACATGCAAGCCTTGCCTACCGGTCCACAAGACCTTATCCCGCGTCCACTCCAGCGGAGCGTTGAGGATGCCCTCGTACTTCCATCGGTCCTCCATGTGGGACATATGGAATGCCTGCAATCCCTCCGATAGGTAGGGATTGAGCTTATCACTGACGTCTTGAACTAGGGCTACTAGGCTCTTTGCGCTATATGCGGTAGCAGTCAGCTGGAATTTCCAGCTCTTGGGACGCACACGCATATTACGGTACAGGGAGCCTACATCCCGGAGGGCATCCGTACGGATATCTACGTCTACAGCAGGCATGGTGTCTAAAGCAGCGTATAAAGTCCCATGTGGTGACTGATAGGTATCGGTATTCATTGCCCCTAGGTAGAATCCCATTAGTCAATCTCCCCTCGTGCTCGGCGTTCACGGTCAATGTCTTGCTTGAGCTGCTTGCTTAGGTCCCGGATGTCTTGGTCATTACGCACCTCCATGTGCTCTACGTGTACCAGTGGGGCGTTGTAGTTGGTACTGTGCGTAGCATGGCTAGTAGTAGCAGCTACCGGAGCTACAGGCGTGCTGGTGTATACAGGCGTAGGTTGTGGCTGCACCCACACCGGGTGTGGTTGTGGCATGGCCACCTGTAGGGTATGCTGCATACCTGTGGCCACCATGCGGTCGCTCAGGTGCTGGATGCTCAGCAGGGCTGTGGGGGTAGCAGCCTGCACACCCTCCGCAATGCCAGAGGGGATGTGCTTACCTACCTCATCCCTGAATACCCTGGACGGCGAATAAATCCCCAGCTCACGTTGAGTATTGCGGACAATATCATCTGCCCAGTTACGCATTTGATCCTGGAACCAGCCTGATTGTGACTCCACACCACGCCACATACCCTCTACCAGATTGATGCCACTGGTAGCCATGCCTCCTGTAGCGTCATCCACAGTCTGGATGATGCCTTGGAGCAGATTACCTACGTCCCTGCGGACGTCAGCCTCAGCAGTCTGGGCTTCCCTGGTGATAGACTGTAGCAGACGTTCACCCTCAGCAGCGATGGGGTCTATGTATGCATGAACTTTCTCCTGGATAGCATCAGTGATGACAGTTACACGCTCAGTGATGTAGCTCTTAGCCTGGTCTACCCTAGCAGCTAGGGAGTTCCATAACTGCAATCCGGCCTGCTCCATGCGAGCTTGGAATCCACTCACATGCCCGACCACACGGCCCAGCATTGCTTGGCCATCTGCTGCTACGCGGTCGTACGTGCGCTGGAGGGATTGCGTCCAATCATTCAACTGGGACGTAGCAGCACGGTAATGCTCACCCATAGTGCTGGTTACATCTAGCAACCAGGTGCCCCCGCGTTCGCCAAAGAATCGCTGAGTCTCTGCCATGCCGAAGTCATCTCCGTCCCATGCAGCACGGACCTCCTGCCACATAACGTTGATGCTATCTACCAAGCGGTCAGACTCTTTACGTGTGGTCTTGACTGCTTGATCTGTCGTGGAGACCACACTGTGTGCTACTGTGCGGGGCACCTGCTTGGCATCCTCCTGCAGATTCTTAGCCCACTCAGCAAAGAATGATTGTGTGCTGCTGATCTGTTGGCCTAGACCTCCAGCCACATTTGTGACCCACCTAGCAGCATCATCGCCTACATACTTGGCGATGGTCCCATAGCCCCAATCGCCTCCGTGGTAGGCTGCATCTAGCTCGTCCCAGATGTCTTGCAGGTCGGTAGTGGTACTACGTGCTACCCGGGTGAGCTCGGTGCGTCCAGATTCTGCTGTACGTACCAGACCTGTATTAACGTGCTGCATGGCTGCTTGTGCCTCGCCCTCAGCACGCTCAATCCCTACGGCGATGCCCTGCACAATTGGCTCACCAATGCGGTCCCGGAATACCCGTGATGGGGAGTGAATTCCTAGGTATTCCATGGCACCATCTACCAGGTCACCTAGGAATTCCTGAATCTTACGGATAGCATAACTCCCTAGCTTGAGGAAGCCCTCCACCAAGCCCTTGAGGAGCTCACCACCCATCTCCGCGAACTCGCCAGAGCTGTCCTGCATAGCATCTAGGGTATGGCTAAGGATATTACCGATGCCATCAATCAAGGCGTCTAGAATCTGTGGAGCATTGTCCAGCAGAGCAATCAGCAGCTTAAGACCGACGGATGCTAGCTCCGGACCATATTCCGTTATCACATCAATCAGAGCATTGATCATGGGAGGGATGGCCTCCAGCAAGCGGGGAATGTTATCGATAATGCCCTCACCTAGAGCCATGATCATCTTGATACCAGCCTCAATGAATGCAGGGAGATTATCAATGATCGCCCAGATGAGCTTCTCTACCAGGTCAATGATCATAGGAATGAGCTCAGGGATCATTTGTGTGATACCATTCATCAACATCACGATCACCTGAATGCCTGCATCCAGAATCGGAGGCAGATTGTCCACGATGAATTGCGCCAGATTAAGTAGGATGTCTACAGCCACAGGGATCATGGACGGCAATACCTGGATAATGCCATCCAGTAACGCCTGAATAATCTCTCCAGCGGCTTGTAGGATGATGGGGAGGTTCTGTGTGATAGCTTCACCTAGCTTTTGCACTGTGGTAACGATAGCATCTACAGTCCTGCCACCATCCTGGCTGAGGCCTTCGGCTAGCTCTACGATGAGCTGAGCACCCATCTCCAAGAATTGGGGAAGGAACTCCCCTGCAATCTGGATCAGCTGGATGATAGCCGTAGAGATAGCCGAAAATATCTGGTCGCTATGGTCTAGCACGCCTTGGGCAATATTCAGGATGATTGTAGCACCAGCCTCCACTAGGGAGGGGATCGCCATGGCGATCAGCACCACCATGGCAGGAATCAAGTCTCCAATCACCTGACCAATCTGTGGTGCACTCTCCGTGAGCCCCTGTACTAGACCAGCAATCATATTGATACCAGCTTCTAATAGTACAGGTATGGCCTCTACTAAGAGGCCTACTACCTCACTGATCATCTCACTGATCAGAGGACCCAGAGTCTTCATATTCTCACCGATGTGCTGAATCACCGGAGTGATATTCTGGATCACTGTCTCCAGTGAATCCAGAGTTTGACCTAGTAGAGCAGCAATGTCAGCATCATCCCTACCGAGCCCTACCAGGAAGTTCGCCCACGAGGCCTTAAGGGAGTCAATGGAGCCAGAGATCGTCTCACTAGCCTCCTTAGCTGTGGTACCGGCGATGCCCATCCTATCCTGCACAGTGTGGATAGCCTCAATGATCTTATCAAACGATACCTGATTCACATTCTCAGCAGTGACAGTCATAGTATCACCAAGAACGCCCGAATCATTGATGAGCCGAGCCATCTCTGCTTGAGTGCCACCGTAGCCAAGCTTTAGGTTATCCAGCATGGTGTAGTTTTGCTTAGCAAACCCCTGGTAGGCGTGTTGAATGTCCCCGATATTGGTGCCGAACTTCGCAGCGTTGTCGGACATGTCCACCATGGCGACATTAGCCAGATCAGCAGCCTTTTCAGTATCGCCACCCAGACCCTGGAGTAGAGCTGCAGAGAAGGACGTCACCTGGGACATATATTCATTAGCACTGAGTCCAGCGGTCTTATAAGCATCAGCCGCGAAGGCCTTCATCTTATCAGCAGAGGAGCCAAACATCGTCTCGATGCCACCGATGTTCTGCTCATACTGTGCGTAGTTGCTGACCACACTAGTAGTCAGCAGACCTACTGCATGGGATGCCTCAGACGTAAAGGTTTGCAAGCCCCTAGCTGCTGTGGCTAGGCCCTGTGTGGCCATGGCGGTGAGCTGTCCGCTAGCGCTGGTAGCAGCGCTAGCTACGCTACCTAGCCCCTGTACCACACCGCCTACGCCATCCAGGCTCAGGCGGATCCTTACATCATTAGACATCTTTCACTCTCTACATCACTCTACACCAGGTGGAGGGGGCTCCCCTGGTCCTCTGGACATCCAGAACACTCCCTGGTGAGGATCAGGACCCTCGCCCTTATTATATGCATCTATCTGTGACTTATTGGCATCCCTCCATGCCCTCTGGCTCACACGTAGTGCCACCTGGGAGGGGCACTCGTAGCTGTATGCTGTGTAATCCTTGTAAGTTTCCTCCCGATTGAGGAGGTCACTGTGCAGGTGCTGAGATAGAGGACGACCACACCCCGGACACTTCACCCCCTGCGTGTGGCGCCACCACAGCAGTAGGTCCATCTGTAGGGGGTCAATCTCTTGCTCTATGCAGCTGGGAGCTACGCCTCGCTTGTCAGCATAGTCCAAGACTAAGGCAAGTCTTGGACCGATTCTTCCGGGGGGATGCGGACACCACTAGCACCATCCTGCCATTGGAACACCTCTGTAGGCACAGTAGACGTATACCGACCAGTGAGTAAGGTCTTGTCAGACGTGCTGCTGATCAGCTTATAGTCAGCAGAGATGAGGTGATCATCATCAGCCTCTGGGGTGCTATAAATCCCCAGGAACATCTTGGGGAGAGCCTCCTCATATTGCTGGAGAGCAGTGAGCTTCTTCTCATTGATGCGCTTGTCCAAGGCAGACCGCTCCCGAGCACTCAACCGCTTAAAGGCCACATAGACCGTCTTCACACTCTGTGGTCGTAGCTTTTCCACCTGATCTCGGAGATACTCAATGTCCTCACTCTTGGAGGAGATGAAGGCATTGTCTAAGGCGAGCTGACGGCCTTGCATAGCCTCAGCCTCAGTCAATCGCTTGAGAGCCTTAGCATACTCAGCACTATACCGAGTGATATCTAGCTCCAGAATCAGACGCTCAGCTTGCTGCTCATCAATCAAGGCGATGAGCTCGTCCAAGGAATTAACCGTGTTAGACATCACGCCACCACCTTCACCGGAGTCTTAGTACGTGCACGTACGTTTACATGCGCTGTAACACCCACAAAGGCGTTTGTAGCCTCGGTAGGATCCACAGAGGTCACCACGGCTTTCCACACCCACACTACCTGACCTACAGCCAGAGCAGCACTGCTCTCTACACCATCCCGACGGACAATGTAAATCACATCACCGATCTTCATGGCGGTGATCAAGTCATCATCCTGTTGACCGGTGACCTTGATGGTCAGATCGTCGATGGAGTGTGTGGTCGTACTTGCGAGCTCTTCAGATTCAGTACGGCAGATCCAGTCTACCTTCTCGCTGTCTACAGAGCTAGTAGCGTTGAAGTTGGTCACAGAGCAACCGATTGCTTTAGAAGCATCCAACTCCGTGAGCTTAGGCGCAGTGATATCCGCGATGGTAGGGACGATGTACACATTAATATTACCACGACTTACAATGGTCGCCGGGTCCCATTGAGTGACAGGCATTATTACTTCTCCTCCTTCTTCTTGGGATTAGAGTCACCAGAGGGAGGGCTGACCACACTCTGGGCTGGTCGGTTATCTACAGGCTTATCTGGGTAGTTGAGGGGGTTCTCTGTGGGAGAGAGCTCCCGGATGACCTCCTCTGTGGTTGGATCCACATTCTCAGCTCGGACCACATAGTGATTACCGACCTGCTTATGTCGTACGACCTTATATGTTACAGTCATAGTGTGTTATACCTCCATCTTTTGGATCGTTACTAAGGACTCATACAGCCCCTGTACAGGGCTACCTGTATAGCTCATGCTAGCGGCGAGGGTGGTACCATCAATGTACACTCCGTCCAGGAGCTTCTTAACATCCATGGCCAGATTGGCAGAGCCCCACACGGTATCTGCCACACAGTACACAGCATACTCGCCTGACCACACCATAGTGCTCTCCAGGCTTTGGGCCTCAGCAGTGCTGCTGAGAGGCCTCACCACGATGTAAGGGGGCCTAACTGTGGTGTGGGGGTAACCCCTGCATATGGGGGCTCCTAACACCTGGATGTGGCTTTCTACATCTTCAATCATCAGTCTAGTCCTAGTGTGGTAGCACTCATGTCCAGATCCCCGATGCGGGACCGGAGCTGCTCAGCAGCTTTGGTGTGGAATGGTCTAGCAGCCATACGGCTTGTACCTAGAGCGATAAAAGGAGCGTATTTTACCGTAGGGCCAATGAGGTATGTGGCCTCACCTACCTTCTCCGCCGTGGTGGAGTTGAGCATGGTTCCGGTGTCTACAGCGTGGAAGTCTTGGATAGAACGCTTAACATACCCCACACCCACCTGAGCAAATCGGGCTACTTGCTGAGCGGATTTAGCATCCACACGTCCAGCGGCCTTAGCAAACTTCCCGGCGAGCTCTCCCATATCCATAGCGTCACACTCCTTGGTGGTCTACCGTAGAATAGGCATGAGCTATGCATTTGCGGATGATGGATAGTCCATCTTCACTAATGCTATCAACCATCAGCTCCACACCTACCAGGCTAGGCTCCCTAGTACACTGAGTAATCACCAGCAGCATACCAGGGCTCAAGCCTGTACCCGTAGGGACCTTGACGCTGTAGGCAATATCGCCTAAGCCGTCTACTACATCAGTACTAGTAGCCTGCACTAGGCATTTAATCTCCCGGCTCACCAGCTCCCGAGCACGCCTGCTAGCATAGCCCACCACTGCAGGCGGTTGCAACTTATAGGCATCAGCACGGTCTACCAGGAGAGTATCCGTCATCAAGGCAGATGCCCTAGGAGTAATCTGCGTCATATCCACGGTAGGATTCTCCTTCCATATAGACTTTAGTGACGTAATCAGCATAGGTGATAGGGATGGTGGTTAAGGTGTCCTGGCTACGGCAGATCACACTCTGGCTACACAACCAGGCCTCCAAAGAGGGCCAGTCTGGTGTGGTGGTACTAATGCTAGTAGACTCGCTAGATGCTGTGGTCACAGCAGGCTGAGCACGGACCACACCTAGCAGAGTGAGGGCTGCATAGAATGCATCATGCGTGGGGGTGTACCCCTGCTCCCCTGGGAGGTGACCAGAGCTGTCCGGAATCAAGCTCTTTGCCAGAGCAGACTCCCTCATAGCCTGGGAGACTACATCACCTCCAGGGATCAGGGCGAGTACATCATCTAGCGTAGGCATGCTGATTAATTGTCCTTGCCGATGCCCTTACCCGGGATGCCATCAGCACCCGGCTTAATGATAGCAAACGGGAATGTCTTGGTCGGATTCTTAGCTCCCGGAGCAGAGAATGCGACAGCAAAGCCTACACGGAACTTGAATCGCAGAGCCACCATGTCGCGCTCTGCCAGATTGATGCCACCAACGGTGGCTTGGTCTAGCAGCTTGACCTGCATATCCTGCCGAATGCCCAACACGGCTGCGTTGGCATCACCTACAAGGGCTGTAGCAGCGGCTTTATCCCACACGCGGTTGCCTACGTAGTACAAGTCCTGACCGTAAACCATGGAGGTCACTCCATCGGAGCGCAAAGAATCCAGGTAGATGGGCTGACCATTCTTATCTCGCAGACCACGGAGCTCCGCCCGGAGGAAGCGACCAGTGAAAGCCGCATTCACATCAAAATCATCGTTCTCTACATAGGCGAATGCAGAGTTGAAGTCATCAGCAAGGTCTCCATCGTCAGATTCCGTGACGACGTTCCCAGCTGCAACGGCTCCCGGTACTAGTGCAGGGGAGGTCCATGTAGCCGGCTTATTGGTGCCGAATAGTACAGCAGCATCCAGTACACGAGCGAATTCCGTAGCTACCAAGGGACGCACCTCTGCCCAGATGTCAAACCGGGAATCGTCCAGGACATTCTCCGGGATGGGGACAATGCATGCCACCTCTTCAGCGACGAGCTCTTTGTCCTCCCAGCGGAGGCCTGTAGTAGGCTTGGCTCCATCAGGATCGGTAGCGGAATCTTTGACCCAACCCGCTGTAGGGATTGCGCTTAGAACGGGCATACGAGCAGTGCCTGCTGTCATGGTAATCTTACGGAATGCACTAAGAGCAGCGGACTTCTCAGTAGCGGGTTTGATAATTTCATTAACGTCTTGTCGTGCGAGGAGCGCTAGCGCATCCGCGCGAGAAATGCTAGCCATTATTAGGGCTCACTTCCTTAGGTTTTGCTAGCTGCTCGGAGAATCTCATTGAAAGTGGGCTTAGCCTCAGCAGAGCCCGATCCACCCAGAGCGCTAGAGGTCTTAGTAGGATTATGCTTCTTCCACTCACTGACAAGATCTTCCACAGAAATGTCACTCTCAAAGAGCTTCTGTGTAAAGGTGCGACTATCCAGAATCTTAGACACGTCACCACCACACTGTAGTAGAAATTGCTCTAGCCGATCGTACCGATGCTGTGTGGCCTCTAGAGTGGACTTAGTCTCAGTGAGAGAGGAGAGCTCAGTCTCTAGAGCTGCACACTTGTCCCGTAGTTGCCTACGGAGGCTACGCTCCTTGTAGAGGTCAGCTAACAGGCCTTCCTTATTGAAAGTGGGCTCTTCCTTAGAAGATGTGCGAGCTTCAGTTTTAGAATCAGTGACCTTCTCGGTCTCTGTGGTGTTAGTGGGGGTCGTAGTGCCCTCAGCTGTGGATGCAGCTTGCTCAGCTGCGGATGTAGGTGTAGATGTAGTATCTGTGGTGCCCATCTCGGGTCCTTTCCATTAGTATAGCATATAAGTGGGTTGTGCGCAAATATTCAGCAAACGGTATGGCCATAGGATTATGGAGGCCTCCGCCGGGACATTATGGCATGCTCTACTAGCAGTAACTCGGTGGGGGCGTCTAGCATGGCCTCCACCTGAGTACCTGTAGAATCCACCCTACGGGGCATACCTAGCACCACATACTCCTGCTGAGTGGGATTCGCCCCCCGTAGTGGGTATGCATGCAACCCCACTGGTGTGGTAGCACGCCACACCCTACCGCCATTACGCACTGCATATAGCCCTGCTGTGGTAGGGCTAGTAGTCCAGCTGCTGATGCCTATAGGGCTAGGGTCACCTCCATGGTAGAGCTCATCGGGGACGTCATCAGGGCTCAGACCATCATATAGATCCTGAGCGTAAGACTCCAGAGCACGGAGGAGGAGGGAATAATCCTCCCTGGAGATTGGGGACCCCATCCCCGGGAATGTGCGTAGATACCTAGCAGCCTCGCCACTAGTCCAGCCCTGGGAGACCATACCGCCTACCGCTCCAGCCACAGCACGGGATTGCACTAGAGCACGGTCCAGCCCACCACGTAGGGCTTGATTCAGAGCCTTATCTGTAGGGAGGGAATATCCTCCGGGCTTATGGTCCCGTGTAAAGCGTGGATTATGCCCCGCTGTGCTACGAATAGGCACATCAGAAGGCAAGGTGGGGCGTAGGGTACAACGACCGTTAGGATGATCCCTAATGGACTTGTCCTTCACGACCACACCATCCTTGGCTAGGCACCATGGACACGTACGCTTGCCAGACTCTGCTGACCACACCATCACCAAGTCCAGACCGGATGCTTGGTCCCACTGGTGAGCCCAATATGCAGACACTACCTCCGTACGGGCAAGACGCTCTAGCTTGTAGAACTCGGCATCCATACCAGCATCAAACATATGCTTAGCGATTGATCGGGCATTCAAACCCTGACCAACCCCTGCACGGATAGCAGCTAGCTCCATGGCATTGTAGATGTGGTCTGCATGTAGGCTGAGGGGTACCTCCCGCGGTGGAGGGAAACCCGCTAGTGTGCCTAGGCGTACTACCTCCCCACCATGCTGATGGATGATGAGCTCGCTACCACGCTGGAACTCCCTTACATAGGCAGGGAGGTCACTCTCAGACACGGAGGCAAGCCCCATCACCCACCGATGATAGTACGCCTCTAGCTCAGCCTCCATACGTCCCGTAGGTACTGTGGCCATGGCTAGGCTCCTTCCGCGGTGGCCACGCTGGGTCCACCGGGATAGCCGTCATCAGCATAATCATCCAGGTTGACTCCCGGAGCCACTACCTCAGCCACATACCGTTTAGGGAAGCCCATCTGAGTGAGCGCCAAGCCATGCTCATCAATCGCTCCCTGAGTGACGTCAGTATCCACTGACCACAGATGTGGAGCGTCAGCATCATCAGCATAGACTCCCATATCCCTTAGCATCCGGAGCAACTCTGGCTCAATAGATTCCCGGATCCGTGAGATGCGGTTATTAAATCGCTTGCTGAGGATCATCAAAGCCCGTCCACTCACCGTAGAGCCACCTGACGGGTTGAAGTAGAATTCCGGAATTCCTGAGGTCTGAGTGACTTTACGGATGAGGCTATCGTGGTAGTTGACCATATCGCCAATGGTGGGAGGCTCCAGCTGACCAAACGGTCCCTGTGAGCTAGTAGCAAACACCCGTCCACCCCCGGACCGGGTAGCCTGCTCCACCAACGGCTGATGCGGAGGTTGCAGCTCCGGAGCTATGTACGGATTCTGTGGTGTGGACTGATAATTCAGCAGATACCAGAAGGGACGAGCGTACATCTCTGCCACTACTGTCTGGTCAATAATGCTGTGGTTGATGCGATCTTGCAGGCTAGCTAAGCTATCCCCCATACCAAGGGTATCCATGGCAAAGCGGTAGAGCTGATGCCCTGTAGTCTGTTCTACTAGAGTATATCCCTCCCTGGAGGTAGATAAGTCATCTGGAGTGGGCATAGAGTACAGCTCAGCATTACCATCACTATCGATGAACGTAAGATAATCCTCCCCCTCACGTAGGGACCGAGTCATTACCATAGCCATGTGGTAATTTCCATCAGAGACGACCTCAAATCTCTCAGGGAAGGTGAGGGAGCCATCGCTAGTTAATATGGCTAAGGCCTCCCCACGGATAAGCAGCGGGATAGCTGCATCCCTAAACGAGGAGAGTACGGGCACCACGGGCACTAGGTTCTCAGCATATGCATCAATCACATCTTTGAAGATATTCTCACTGGTGAATCCAGCTGCTAGGTCTTGATAGTGCTGCTGAACGTAACGTCGCCATGCATCACCGTGAAAGCGGTAGCTCATACGTCCTCGGTAGTAAGCCATATATGTGGGTGTGTGATGCTCCAGCAAGTACGATTTAAGATCTGTCATGAGGCTACTCTCCTAGAGTATAATAGTCGGTACGGGTCTGGCTAAGGGCTTGAGTGAGAGCGTCAACCTGGTCATCATGCTGAGCATAGGGGAAGTCCTTCCACTCCTGGAAGAGCTCTGGGTCCCAAGCAGCGTCTACCACCTTCACTAATCCGCTATCGATCAAGGGCTGCACAGCCAGAGCCCTAGACTCCTTGCTCCCTCTAGGCACCACCGGAGTGATGGTAGCGTGCTGTCTAAGAGTGTCTATCAGAGCAGATCCGTTGGCGGCTTGCTCTACGTAGATACGGCTAGTCTGTGGCCACCTAGCAGCCATCTGCTGGACGCGACTGACAGTCTGTGTGAAGGTCAACCGCTCGTGTACACGGTCTAGTAGAATCCAGCTGGTACCTATCAGTGCCCATACCTGACCAGCCACATAGTCTCCACGATTACTGAATGCCAGATCCCACGACTGAATGACCAAGGCCCTATCCAGTGTAGAGAGGAAGCCATGTGAGTCTTGGTAGACCACACTGTTCCATGGGATCACATCTATCTGGTCTACATCAATGTAGCTAGACCCCACAGCCACTGGAGTGCCCTGGTATAGTGCAGACCACACATACGCACCTACAGCACTACGGATGCGCTCCCATCCCTCTACACTACGATTCTGTACCGACTCCAACCACTCTCCAGGCTCCCTACCTAGCACGTCATCGGCAGCCACAGCCTGAGCTGGGATGTTGACATAGCGAGCGTCAAGAGTCTTTATGGCATGAGCAATCAAATCGTCCTTATGCCACCTGGTAGCTACGATGATGATGTGGCTCAGTGCCGACATACGAGTCAGCAACACGCTATCAAAGTGCTCTACTATGGTAGAACGAATGAGCGAGGATTGAGCCTCTTGCATGTCCTTGATAGGGTCATCAACCACGAGTAGGTCACAGCTGAATCCAGTCACCGCACTGCTACGACCCGCTGCTAGCAGGCCACCACCACGGTCAGTCTGCCACCGACGCACCGACGCCGACCCATACTGCAAAGGAGTCCACTGCTCTACCAGCATACGAATCTGCCGACTGACCGAATTCGCCCTCTCCTGATTGTAGGATGCGTAGACCACACTCATCTGTGGATCACGGATCAGTAACCATGCTATGTAATAGATCAGGTAGGTAGTCTTTCCCTCTTGAGGAGGCGTGCTAACGACCACACAGTCCAACGGGCTGTATAATGAATCAACGCTTACCACACGGTCTAGCGCTGTGGTCAGGTCAGATTCCCTAAGACCACACGAGGTGCGATATACCTCAAAACTCTCAGTGATCTGGGCATATGTGTAATCCCCTCCTCCCCTATTGAGCACGGCGAGCCACCTCCTTAGCAGCCTCGTCAACGCCGAGGCCAGGATATGCCTTCATTAGGCGAGCCGTCTCCCTAGCTGTCTGCAATCGTATGCGCTCAACATCGCTGCTACTGGTACCAGAGGGATTCACCTCATGTGCTAGGCGTAGCATCTGTAGTAGCTCACGCTCACAGCGGTGAAGCTCTGCTACTAGGTCTATACGGCTACTGTGAGTAGTGGTCTGGCCTCCCTCACCGGGAGTGCCTTGTACCTCCGTAATGCTACGCTGTACCATGCCTAGATGGGTATTGACATCCTCCCCCAGACGGATGCGTAGAGCCCTCACATCACTCATCTTAGCGTTGATGAGCTTGCTAAGCTCCTCCCCCACAAGAACAGGGCTAGCATCCGTAGGAATGTCCCAGATAGCGGTAGACTCGTCTATGGCCCGAGCCTGTCTGCTCCTACGGATGCTAGCGGACGTCCCACCACCGTGGAGCTCACAGACAGTCAAGCCAGGACGAGCCTTACGCCGACACCTCCGTCCCGAGGACGACAAGGCAGAACACCGTCCATCAGAACGGTCGGCATCACCCGGGGAGGATGATACAGGACCCGGGGACACATTCTGCGCTCTAGCGCTCCTACTGGTGGGGGACATACCCGCCATTTTACCACACACCCCCATGTATGGCAAATATGCGCCCCTACCAGCGGCTTTTGTAACAACTAGCTATGCTAGTATGGGGTATACGTAACCATGGTGCCCACTTTGCAGCGCCACAGTGTAGCCCTGCTGTGGGGGTGCCACAGTGCCCATGTGCACAGGATAGATGTATTGCATAATGGGCATACCCACCATACCACGGACTGTGCGCTTAGCTACCTCTACTCCTATCACCACTAATCGATCATCCCCCATGGTGAGCGTATGCTGTAGATGAGGCAACAACAGCTGCTCTGCATTAACCCTTACGTCAATCCCTTGCCACCTGGTAGGACGCAGAAGAGTATGTCGGCTCATTAGCCTAGATGCTCTGAATCCAAGGGAGTTTGGATCCTTCCCGATCATACAGTACTCCTCTACACACCACGCATTGCAACTATCCCACTCTGTATTCTCCCCTAGCATACGCACAACCACCTTGCATTGTAGCGTGCATAGCTCCCGAGGATTGCTGATTTCACTTTCTGTAGTCATTATAAATCCTTACTGTGAATGCCCCACATACGCACTACTAGCACATGTGGGGCATCATCATCCGTATATTACTTACGGACCAGTTGCCGTTCAATTCCCTGGAGAATTCGTTTTACATCCTTCACCTTGAATTGAGCATACCGCACATCCGCTAGATGCACCTGGAATGCGTAAGGCTCCACACAGCGCTGAGCATCCTGCAACTGACCGATGGCATTCTTCATCTGCCAGACCATTTGTTGAATAACAGGATCCTGATCTGCGATGGGCTCCAGATCAATAACCCAGCTCTTCACATGCCCCACGATCAATCCCAGGGAAGCTTTAGCTTCACGTCCATGGGAGGCATGCTCCAGCTGAGCAAAGACTTTGTCTGCCAGATTGATGGTATATTCCATCTCTTTGCGGAAGGTGCGGAAGGAGGATTGAACGGTCCGGTTGAGGGTACGTAGCATGATTCTGCCTTTCTATCTGGGTTGTTGTACCAACATGCACCATTATGCGCCACCCACATCCAGAAAGCAAATCCCCAGACAGTACCGAGTTTTTAGCCATACCACACCGCTGTATATTCGTCATAACGTCTAAGTGCACTAACGTCCACTGCCTTACCCTACACCGTGTGGGTACCCCCGGAGGGGTGTGTGGGGAGCCCCTACAGGGCGGACCACACACCTCCCCTCCGAGGGGGAGCCCACACACACTAAACTCACACAGATCATCCACCTCATCCGGGGGATGAGTGGATGTTGTGTGATTTTACTTCCCTGTCACCATCAGCACCCATAAAAGCCCTTACCTCCTCTTAGCCCCCTTTCCCCTTTAGGGGGAAGGGGCTAAGGAGGTAAGAGGGCTTATGGGTGCTGTGTGACGTCAATAATAGTTTGATTAGTAGAAGTCTTTAAAGCTATCGCTAGCATGCTACCGAATATGCTAGCGGTACATTCTGGCCATGTAGCACGCTACATGCAGCTAGCATGCACACGTGTGGTACTCTAGAATGTGGCGTTTACCTCAGCATTTGCCATACCACACCATGTGGTGCATAATGGCACCTAGCAGCACTACCGCGGGACCTCCCGCAGAAAGGATGATACCATGATCCCTATTGTCACCAATATGAGGTGTGATCAAATGGTGCTGGAGCTGTATAAAGCTCCAGTTGACCCCCGGACGGGGAATAAGGCCGTATATGGAGCTAGCTGGATTGCAGACCGCAAGTCCATGATTGGCAGGAGGAATGAAGATTGGGTCCGTCGGGAGCTGGAATGGTTCCTCTCAGGTTCAAATAGCTTGCATGACATGACTCCCCCTGTTCCTCAGGCCTTCCAGGCATGTGCAGACCCAGAAGGGAACGTCAACAGCGCATACGGACACATTCTCTTCAATCAGTCAGCTTCTGGTGATAATCGCTCCCTGTACGATCACGCCCTAGACGCATTCTTCAACGAGGGACTCCACACCCGTCACAGTGTGGTCATCATGTCAGACCGGGACATCCACGCAATGGCCACTGAGGGTGGGAAGAATGACTTCATCTGCACAAATGCATTGAACTTCATGGTTGATGCAGATAACCACCTCCATATCCTGGCTCAGATGCGTAGCATGGACGCTGTATGGGGCTACCGTGCTGACTACAGCATGTGGGACTATCTGCGCTACCTTATGGTCAAGGACTTAAGTGCAGTTTATCCCGAGGTCAGGCCTGGTGAAGTTGTATTCCAAGTGGCGAATCTGCATGTGTATCCGCGTCATCTGGAAATGCTAGAGAGCGAAGCCCACAGCATCATGGAAGCAGATATGCGTAAGATCTGGAAGGACAACAAGTAACATGGATGAATTCGTAAATCATCACATCCCCTATTTCTACAGGGCACGCACATCATGGCTGTGGCCATTATACATCCCTACGTGTGGTCGTGCGGGGAAGGCTCCCTTGCTCCAGATGCTGAATCAGGCCCCACGTAGCGTCCAGCGACGAGTACACCTTATTGTTCTCCCGGAGGAGCAGGATGCCTACTATAAGGCATATCCATGGGCTGCTATGTCCCCTCCCCCTAGCGAAGGCCTAGGCGTAGCACGCTTTGCTGCTATCAATCACGCCCGACAGGCTGGACATCACCGGATTGTGATGATGGATGATGATATTCGTCATTTATCACTGCTCCAGCACATCCCACGGGAGGGCAAGCCCCCACACACCCGTCGATACTCCAGCAAGGTCTCTAGCATCTCCGAGCCCGAGTCCACCCTCCGCACCCTAGGCGTAGCCTGCACCATGGCTAGCTCCTTGCTCAGTGGAGACCCTGAGGTGGTTTATGGGGCTGCTCGCAATGCTTTATTCAGTGGCGGTGTGGACACCAGGGTAGGAGCTAAGGTCAATGGAGGTCAATTTCCCTCGTGTGTGCTATTCATTGACGTAGATCGCTATCCGGTCAGTGGTCTGCCAGAGGCTTTCCACTTCCATGGGGAAGATCTGGCTATGAGCCTGGAGTGTCTCCAGCGTCGCCTAGGGTGGTTCACACTCACTGCTGTAGCCTATGATCAAGATGGAGCTTTACCGTCGCAGGTGCCACTGGATCCTATGACAGCACAAGGTCGGCAGATTGACATGGATAATGCCTTGGTGCATTATCCTAGCGTACGTCAGTATCTCAAGGCGTCATATAAGAATAAGCTGGGAGGAGTGATGCGAATAGGGATTCGCTGGAATCAATGGTATAAAGATTCAGGCACCACACCTGTCACTACCCCCATGGATGAGCTTTTCTAGCTCAGAAAGGATGATATTATGATTATTGCATTCGAAGGACCGGATAAGGTCGGTAAGTCTACGGCGGCTCGTGAGCTATCTACCGCTGGGACACCTATCTACAATATGACGGTCCACGACTACCACGATGTGGTTGGCTCTCTTCAGGAAAAGCCAGATCAGATCTATTGCTTTGACCGGATTGATTGGCTCACTCATCTGGTCTATCGGCTAAGTATGCCAAGCTACGAGTGGAATGATGACCGCGTCCGGCGAGTTTTCTCGGCGCCAGAGACTCATTTGGTGATCATGACTCATAAGTCCTCCCGAGCTGGAAAAATCCAGGATGAGCTTTACGCTCCAGGGGACCTCGTAGTTGTGAACTACGGATATCAAGTCATCAGTGAGATGCTGCTACACATGAATGGTCTGGACTCAAATGTACAGATCTTCAAGTCCATCACTATGGTGGAGGTAGATGTAGACGATGACCATGACTACAAGGTGCTGAGCTCATATACCAGGGGAGTGGTCCCCCGTGACTGGAAGCGCTCGGTGCGTAATCCAGCCACTCTGTTGGAATACCTCCAGAAGGTGGATGAGTTGGTTGGCATGTATGAATCCATTCTGGAGGAAAAGAAGGCCTCTGATGACCACTAATCCAGACCACACACCTCCGGTATACGGAGGGCGAGGAATCTTATTCACTGTGTATCAGGCCAGGGAGGATGTATTCCCCCCCGGAGCTACGACCAAGCAAGTAATCGCTACCGCCATCCAGGAGGCCCTAGACCAGGGGATGGTGACTAGCGAGCAGGTGGCTCAGTATCTGGTCACATCTACATTCCCTATGGTGGAGGATCGTGCAGAGCGCTTCAATGCCGTACTGAAAGCGGGGAGTGTGGTAGGGTCTAATACCACATTTAAGCTGCATAATTCCTATGAGGATCTGATCGGAATCGTCCTGGAGAGTGATACTGCTGAATCTGAGCAGGTGGCACTAGCGGAGGCTCGCGGATTTATGGAGGCTATGACCATCATGTATAATCCCATCCAGGTGGAGGACCCCACTAATCCTCATTATGTGGATTGGGACCAGGTGGACCGCCTCACCGATATGGCAATCCATCAGCATGAGGAGAATCACAGTCGTGTCTAGCGTAAAATCTACTCGACGACAGTCTGAAGAAACTCCCCGACGAGTAAGCGAGCGATTCGACCTCAGCAGCTCCCTAAGTCTGGCTCGCGTAGCCCAGGGATGTGACTGGATTCGCAGCTTCCGTGTGGTCGGAGGGCAAGGTAATCAGTCTGTCTTGCTCATGAGGAAGGATGAATCTGAGATCATGCACGTATCTGTTGGCATCCGTGGACGGTGTGAATATTGGATTCGGGAGCAGGACTTCCGCACTATCATTGAGCATGATGTGGTTTCCTCCAGCCAGATGTGCAGGCGACTCCAACAGTGGGGCATGCATGACTTCTATCAGGAGGTATGTGTGGATTCTCCTGAGGGACAACTGGACCGTGCTTTGGACCAGCTATACCGGGTATACACATACCCGTCACCGAATGCTAAGCGCCTGATGCAAGCACAGAAGTCCCGTCTCCAGGACGAGTGGCCTGCTCTCCACTCAGCCCTTCAAACTCTATGCGGACACTACAAGAGTGTGCTCCGCTCATACAACCAACCTACTGAAAGCGAGAAGCTCTAATGGCTATTCATATGCGATCCCGAAGTGGGGGCTCACTATTCCGTGTGGTCCGGGTACCAGCGTGCACTCTGCATCCAGAAGAGGAGAGTGAGGTCAATGCCGTAAATAATATGGTAGAAGACTTAAAGGTGTTGCTGGGGGATCCAGTCCCTGGTGCTACCCGGGACTTCTCCTGGCATATGGACGATGATTGCGTCCTGGTGAATTGCATGGGCATTTTGCTACAAGCGTATCCTGGAATGTACATTGTCGTGAGTCAAGAAGGATTTCCCATGGTAGTCTCCAAGGAAATTCTTGATTCTACCTACGAGCATGCTTCCCACCGAATCGTTCCGGATTCCTCCCCAATTGATAAGCTCCTCTCTATGCAGAAGGCTTTGGAGCAGGCTTGGGGACGTCTGCCAGATCTTACGGATGCGGAGGCTGTATCGGAGTATATTCGCCAGACGGTGCTGTGCGCTACTGACGAGTTGCATGAACTCCTCCACGAGGTCCACTGGAAGCCTTGGAAAGAAGGGCATGGCATCCGTGACGTAGAGGCCTATCGGGAGGAGCTAGCCGATGTAGTCCACTTTGTACTGGATTTGTACCTCGCTGCTGGACTCACCGGAGATGACCTCGTGAATGACTACTTCTCCAAGCATCATGAAAATGTCCGACGCTTGACCGATCCCGCATATAAGGAGGGGAATTAGCCATGACTCATCAGTCTAATCCTTATGCCCAGTATGGCCTGCGAGGTGTGCTCTACAGTGTGGTAGACAACACTCGTGACAATCTGGCTGGAGTGGATGCTGCTCGGCAAATTCTCATCGATGCTATTGATGAGGCTCTTGATGAGGGATGTGAGTCTAGCGATCAAATCACTGACTATCTGCTGACCTCTCAGTATGAGCATGTGTCAGAGCCAGACCTGCGATTCAATGCCATCCTGCGAGCTAGTGAGCAGGTCGGTGGGAATATGCGTCATAAGCTGCTCAATCTGTATCATGATCTGTATCTGGATGCTCATGATGACTCTCTCTCTGAGGATGATCAGGAAGTCGCATTCAGTGAGGGTGTAGCCTATGGCTATGCCATGGCGCTAGCTGTGATGCTGAATCCTAAGACGGTGGAGCACCCCCACGATCCTCTAGATGTAGATGTAGAAGCTGTGCAGGATATGGCGGAGCTGATAGAGTCTCAGCATCAGAAGATCGTAGAGAATCCTAAGCTCTATCACCAAAGGCACAGCGTGATCTTCCACTGTATTAAGCCCACTAAGCGATAGGACCACTAGCATGAAATCTCCGTCTTCCTCCTTCCTAGCACTGCGAGGCTCTCAGCAAGCTGCTCTGGCTAAACTCTGTGAGCCTGGTAGGACCTATGCAGCCCTATGGGCAGAGCCTCGCTCAGGTAAGACCGCTGTATGTCTGCGATGGTTAGAGCATCTAAAGCCTAAAGTCGTAGTGATCGTAGGTCCAAAGATTGCAGAGCAAGTCTGGAGGACGGAGGCTTCTAAGTGGTTTACCACACCGTACCAATTCTACCCACTCACTGCGGGGAATGATTATCCCTCGGTGCGGGAGTTCCGTCATATGACCTTACTCTTTGTCAATTATGAGCAGTTTGACAAGGTGCCGTTCAAGAGGCTAAGCCCATATCTCCGGGCTCTTAGCAAATGGGCACATGGTCAAGGAGCTATGATCCTGGATGAGTCCCATATGATTAAATCTCCTTCTTCCATCCGTGGACGTCACATCCGTCCTCTAGCCGAGCAATGGAAATACCGACTCATCGTCACAGGCACTCCGGTGACAAATCCTGGTCAGGTAGATGCAATCTATGGCCAGTGGACATTCCTGAATCCCCAGATCAGGGAGAAGTGGCGTACTGCTAGGGACTTCCGGGAGTACTTTGGCGAATGGACTACATACCGAGGATATCCAGAGCTAGTGCGTCCTATCCGTCAGTATGAGATGCACGCCTACATCCAGCCAGATGTGGTAACTATGATTGGTCCAAAGCACCACTTACGCACCATCCGGGTGGACTATCCCCTCCCGGAGGAGGTGCGGTCTAAGCTCCGGACTATGGAGCGGGATGGGGTAGCACAGCTGTGTGGTCATATGATTCTTGGCCTATATCCAATGACGCGACTCCTCAGGATGCGCACACTGGTAGCTGGGTGGGCTAAGGACGATAAAGGAATCCCCGTCACATATCATCCTGCGCTCAATCGTCGTCTCCAAGTGCTGCAATGGCTGTTCTGTAAGAAAGGACTGGGTAAGACCATCATCTGCTGTACTCACCTGGAGGAGATTCGCCTACTCACCAAGTATATGGACCGTCACCTGAGACTATCCTATAGAGTGATCCAAGGATCTACCAAGCAGAAGAATGAAGTACTCCAGGAATTCCAGCAGGGCACCGTTCATGTGCTGATAGTCCAGCCCAGGACGGTAAGCATGGCCGTGGACATTTCAGCAGCTAGCAACTTGATTTGGTATTCTTCTGACTTCAACTACGTGACGTATAAGCAAGCTTCTGACCGTATCAAATTGTCCCCTCAGAAGCCGAAGGTGTGGTTCCTCTGTGGTCGAGGGTCTGTTGACATGGACGTGTGGATTACCCTAGAAGAAGACCACACTCACCTGGAAAAAACTATCGCTCGTATTAAGCCCAGAAACTACCTTCTTACTTAGCATTTGCGTTCCAAGTGGATGTGTGCTATAATCGTTTTCAGTGAGGAGCACAAGGCACTCACACTCACACAGAAAGGTGTACCACTATGGTATCCAAAGCCCAGAAGGCAGAATCTACTCCTACTGACAAGGACATCGTGGATGCTGGTATCAACCGGATGGTTGAAGCCCTAGGTATTGATGTACAGAAAGCTCGCTATAAGGCTATGCGAGCGATTGCATGGCAAGCATTCATCGAATACATCGACGAGGACATCTTTGATGACCTGGTTGAGCGAGCCATCACCAATGCTCCTGATCTCCCCTCTGGCTGGGAGCTAGCCCGTCCGGTGGCTAAGAAGGATGCTAAACCAGCTACTAAGAAGTCCTCCAAGAAGACGACCAAGAAGCCTTCTAAGAAGGGCCCTAAGGCACCTGAGCCTCAACTAGAAGACTTTGAAGATGAAGATGTAACAGATGTGGTATCTGAGGGTCTTGATATTGTGCAGGTCCAAGATGCTCCGGAAGCACTACCAGAGCAGACAGTCCTCTCCCTCACGGAGGATGAGCTGGAGGCACCCGCCACCCCTCCCGCTGCTGAGCAGGGTACAAAGTCTACGCAACGTCGGCGCCGGATCCGTCGCACTCGGTAAGACCACACAGAGAGGAATATGATGAAGATCTCGATATCACAAGATGCAGACCGGCTTACTACCTACTTAGCAAGCAGGAAGGACCCAATAATCTGTGATATCGAGACTACATCCCTCACCATAGGGAAGGGGCGGATTCTCTGCATCGGATTCGCCCCCCTACGGAGCAAGCAGGTCATAGTCTGGATCCCTAAGACTGATGCAGACATCGCAAAGCTCCGTCTCTCCCGAGGAGTGTTCCACAATGCGCATTTTGACCTACGGTGGCTACGTCATTATGGAGCTACCGTGGATTGCACGTGGGATACTATGCTTATGGCTCACCTACTGGACGAGAACGCTAAGGTCGGCCTGAAGAATCTAGGGATGAGACTCCTGGGGTATAGTGACTGGACTCTGGGAGAGATTAGCCATCTTACTAGGGTCAATGACGCATTATGTCAGTACGTAGCTAAGGACGTCTACGTCACCAGAGAGCTGATGCGCTATCAGCAGCGTCAGTTAAGACGTCACCAGCCACCTGGTGCTAATGCTGAATGGGTCATGACCAATATCATGATCCCAGCGATCCAACCCCTCACCCAGATGGAGGATAACCGTCTACCCATACGGATGAATCGGCTAAGTGTGGTCAATGCCCAGATCACGGATCAGCTCCAGACTATAGACCACACCCTAGATGCCTCCATCCCTCCCAGGGAGCAGTGGCCTGACTACCTGCAAAAATCTACCCCCAAGTGGGGCAATACCAACTGGACCCGATGGTGGCTATTTGACCATATGGGGGCTCCTATAGTATCCCGGGGGAAGTCTAGCAAGTATTGGCCAGAGGGGAGTCCGTCCCTGTCGCAGTCTGCCTTGGCAAAGCTCACACATCCGGCGGCTAAGCTCCTCCGGGATCGCAGCACGCTACATAAGTTGCATACTGGATTCATAGTCCCTCTACGGGACCGTTCTGTAGATGGACGCATCCCTACGAGCTTCCGCCTGACAGGGACTGTCACAGGTAGGCTCAGCAGCGCTAGCCCTGCTCCGGACAATCCTGGGATTAATGCTCAGCAGATTCCCCGGGATCCCCAGATCCGGACCTTATTCGGTGATCCTACAGACCTCTGGATCGAGGCTGATTACTCCCAGCTGGAGCTGAGGGTAGCTGCTGTCCTGGCCAATGAGCCCACCATGCAGAGGCTATTCCAAGAGGGTGTGGACATCCACACTTATATAGCTCAACGCCTCACTGGTGAGAAGGAAGTGACCAAAACTCAGCGGACCTTAGCAAAGGGCGTGAACTTCGGATTCCTCTATGGTATGCAATCTAAGCACTTTGCCAACTACCTACAGGAGAATTATGGCCTTATCATTTCTCCCACAGAGGCAGAAGAATTCCGCAGGGAGTACTTCCGGACCTTCAACCGATTGCCAGAGTGGTACCGTGAACAGCGACGATTCGCCATAAATCATGGCTGTGTGGTCAATGCATTTGGACGGGTGCGTCATCTACCCAAGGTCTACAGTCCTGACTTTTGGGTCCAAGAAAATGCCTTCCGTCAAGCCATCAATTCACCCGTGCAATCCACCGGGAGTGACCTAATGCTAGTAAGTTTAGCTCGTTTATCTGGGGATTTGCGTTTGCGGCGTTTTGGGGCTAAGCTTATTACTACCGTGCACGACAGCGTATGCCTCACCGCTCCACGTAAGCACGTACGGAAGGTAGCCCAAATTGTCAAGTCTACTATGGAAAAGGCAGATGATCTTTGTGAAACGAAATTCCAGCTCAAAGCGGACGTCACGGTCTCCCGCTTCTGGGGAGGTGACCCCCTTGCCACCTACTAAGCAGGGGGTGTGTGGTTGGTGGCCTACTACAGCGCAAGGCGTCCCCGTGGTCACCCAGAGCATGGTTAGCAGCTTTGTGGGCTGTCCTAGGGAGGTATACTACAGCACTGTGCTTGGGCTACGTCCACGCATTACTAGCAAGCCGCTCACTCGAGGCACATGGATCCATTCCCTGCTTGAAGAGCGTGCTAATGGTCGAGATTGGCGTACAAAGCATGCTGAGCTGACGGAGCAGCTCCGATCAGAATCTTTTGACGAGGTGGCTATGGATTTAGCTACCGAGTGTGAGAATATCATGCTCAGCTATGAGTATGTGTACCATGATGATGAGCTGGAGCCAATCACAGCGGAGATCACGGTGGAGCGACCTTTATTCCATGGCAAAGCCCTATACCGAGGACGGATAGACCTAGTGGTGCGGGATTCTGTAGGTGATGTATGGCTTCTGGACCATAAAACCCATGCTCAGCTCCCTGAATGGCGATACCGAGAGCTATCATTCCAGAATTACAGCTATCTATGGGCATGTCGCAAATCCCCAGAATATCTGAAGCTGGGAATTCCTCAACCGAAGGGATTCATCTATGACTATTGCAAGACTGGGGCCATCCGCACGCCTACACTGACAAAGACAGGTCGACTCTCTCGGACTCTGAAGCCCATTGGCACCACCTATCCGGTATTCCACAAATGGCTGCTAGATAATAATATGCTCTCCGTAATCCAGGGGGAGGATATGCTTAGCATTCCAGACCCTACGGAGCGTCAGTACGTAGCAGACTTTCTGGAGGAACTACAGAATCGTACTTATACCGACCTATT
>FLSK01003060.1_pt1 | contig 32984 bp, 34 predicted proteins | sample 1550541 | NCBI WGS metagenome assembly FLSK01 (sample SAMEA4031773, study PRJEB14383) | metagenome | biome: human; feature: oral; material: saliva | place: Philippines | collected 2014
TCTTTTAAGATTGGTGAGTCTGGTACAGCGGGGGTATCACTTGCACAAACAAGTGAAGCCTTTCCTGTCGCGCCAACAGAAAATAGCTCGCCCCATTCGAATTCACAATCTTTCGGACGCGGTAAAATCGGTTTTCCTTTGATTGTGGTAACACATTCAACTCTGGGGTTTAGACCAGGAATGTCACCAGAGCAATAAATAGCATCATTAGCAGTGCGGAAACTGATAAAAGAGTCTGAGTTTGATGCTGTTTCTATTCGCGGGGTTAAGGCAAAGCTAGAAACAGAGAAAGTACATAAAGCGAATAAAAATAATTTTTTCATGTTGAATACCTTGTTGAATGGCGGAATTGGTAAATTCCTACAAAATTTAACCGCTTGTAAGCCCTTTTGAATTGCTAGGTTATTAGTTTACTTGTTTTATTTCTTACAATAAAGGTAGGATAATAAACTTAACAATAATGGGCATAAAAAATAAATATAAACCGATGAGGTTTGGAATATGCCACCATAATTGGTGCCTTGTAGCGCATTCAAATCAAATAAATATTTCCCAAATACCCCAGCTTTCGCTATCCATAGCAACATCGCAAAGCGACGATAAAAACGTTGAAAAATAGCAAAAAAGAGATAGCTAAAACTGGTAATGGCAATAAGTCTAAAATAGATATTAATAGAATGATTTAGACTATTAGCCACAGGATCATTGAATGCTAAATTATAACCAATAACTTGCACCCAATGTACGCCAAAGTTGAACCAGAAATAAGCACTAAATAACAACATGGCGAAATGTATTAAAAAGAGTAGGCCTTTCATTTGGAACACCTTAAGCGATAAAGAGGGAGACACCATCCTTGGCGTCTTTTTCGGGGCTCAAGTTATGAGCATTGTCCTGCTGCACGTAATAAATCATTACAAGAACCGGTAGATTTAGCTGTACCACCGCTACCGCCGTTACACACTGCCCCAGAAGTTGCTGGGCCAAAGAAAGTTAATGCATTGGTGACATAACATTGGTGTGAGCGTTTGCCAACAGTTGCAGTAAAGTTAATTTGTACGCCTTCGTTTGAACGATTGCTGATTTTTACTGCGCTGGCATCAGTATTCAGTGCAAATGCCGCTTTTTCTTTAAGTTTTTCTTCAGAAACAGTTGCACTGTTTAATGCACTACATCCAGTTAAAGTGAAAGCCAAAAGTGAGGCTAAAACAACGGTTTTCATGTTCATCGTATTGCTCCTAGTAATCAGGGATGGAGAAAAATTGAATAACAGGCAAAGTTTAATTTGCCTAACTTGCTAAAGTTGAGCGTATTCTATTACTAATAATTAAAAGTGTAAACTGTTAATTCATATTTTTATGTAAAAAATAAGCGTGCATTTTTAAAACTCACGCTTTTTAAGGCTGACAAGCGGTTAAATTTCCGGATTTTTTTGCAAATCATTTTGCCAACCGAGAGCTTGGGAGATCGCTATCGCCGTTTCTTTTACGGCTTCGTGTAAGAAATCTGTTCCGATTTGAGCAAGACGCGAAACGGACATCGATACCGATAATGCGTAATCCACCTCATTTTTAAAATTGAAAATCGGATAAGCAATGCAGGTAACACCAAGTTCATTTTCTTCTTTATCCAATGCAAAACCTTGTGCACGAATCTCATCTAACTCTTTTCTCATTAAGTTGATATCAGTAATAGTATGGCAAGTAAGCTGTTGAATATTTGCTTGGTGGTTAACCCAATAATGCATTAAATAAGTACTTGCTTTTTTATCGAAGGCTAAATAAAGCTTACCCATACCAGAACAATAGAGGTTGAGTCGTTGCCCGATATAAGCACGAGTGCGCAACATACCAGTCGTTGGCTCAAGTTTATAAATCATAATGGCATGATCGTTTTCTCGCATTGAAAGATTCACAGTTTCGCCAATTTTGAGGTTCAGGCTCTCTAAATAAGGTGAAGCAAGATGGATAATATTCATAGAGGAAAACATTTTATGCCCAATAGCTAAACATTTTGTGGTAAGTCGATAACTGCCAGCAGTCGTTGCGGCTTGAATAAATCCTTCCTGTTGCAAACCTTGTAATAGTCGGTGCACAGTACTTTTATTTAATCCAGATAATTCGGCTAATTTTGCTAATGGGCAGCCGTTTGGATAATGACTTAATAAATCGATCAATCTTAATCCGCGAATTAGGCTTTGGTTTCCACTATTTTTTTCTTCTTTCATGCTCATCTCCTGAAAACAAAATGTGATCTCATTCACATTTTATCGTTTTAATTTGTGATCTGCTTCACAACTTTTTATTCCGCTACTTAACGGCATTATCATAACCGACTAATATGCAAAATATGAAATGATATTTCGTAATATGAAATTTAAGCTGTAAGGAGTGATTATGACTATTCGGGTTTCGTATGAGGCATTAAAAGCAGAATTTAAACGCGTCTTGCTAGCACGAAAAGTAAAAGAAGAAACCGCAGAAGCATGTGCGACTGTGTTTGCGGATACGACGCAAGCAGGTATTTATTCTCATGGGGTTAACCGTTTTCCACGCTTTATTCAACAGTTAGAAAATGGTGATGTCATTCCAGATGCTGAACCCACGAAGGTTTTATCACTTGGCGCAATTGAACAGTGGGATGCTCATCAATCAATTGGTAATTTAACCGCAAAAAAAATGATGGATAGAGCAATGGAGATTGCGCGTGAACATGGTATTGGCGTAGTCGCACTTCGTAATGCAAATCACTGGATGCGCGGCGGCACCTATGGGCAACAAGCAGCAGAAAAAGGTTTTGTAGGGATTTGTTGGACAAATGCATTAGCAGCTATGCCACCTTGGGGGGCAAAACAACCAAGAATCGGTACAAACCCGTTCGTTATTGCTGTACCTACTACACCGATTACAATGGTAGATATGTCTTGTTCGATGTTCTCTTATGGTCAACTAGAAATTCACCGCCTACAAGGCAGACAAACAGCAGTGGATGCGGGATTTGATGATGAAGGTAATCCAACACGCGAACCAAGTATTGTTGAGAAAAATCGCCGCTTGATGCCGATGGGATTTTGGAAAGGCTCAGGTTTATCAATCGTGTTAGATATGATTGCAACACTTTTAGCCAATGGGGATTCTACGGTAGCAATTACTGAAGATAAAAGTGATGAATTTGGTATGTCGCAAATTTTTATTGCCATTAAGGTAGATCGTTTAATTGATGGTAAAACCAAAGAAGAAAAATTAAAACGTATTATGGATTATGTAACGTCTGCAGAGCCATCTAATCCAGCACAGCCAGTCCGTTTGCCAGGGCATAAACAGATTGCAGTTGAAGCCGACCATCATGCAAATGGCATTCCAGTCGATGAATCAGTTTGGGCAAAATTAAAAGCGTTATAAGCCTAACAAGCGGTCAAATTTAGAGAAAATAATGCAAAGGGGGGCGGTCATGTATTTCGGTCATATCGCAAATTATCAACCAGCACATTATCCAAAGGCGATTCAGTTTGCTTTGGATTATCTCAAACAAACAGATTTTGAGAAGATGGAGGCGGGTGTATATGAACTTAAAGGACGGGCAATTTTTGTCCAAGTATTGGATTTAACCACTCAAGCTAAAGTGGTATTTCAGCCTGAAGTCCACCGTAATTATTTGGATGTGCAATATCTGCATAAAGGTAAAGAAATTATGGCAGTTGCCGCTGATTTAGGAAATAACCCAATTGCTCAAGTTTACTCGCCAGAACGTGATATTCAATATTATGCAGAGGTTTCTGGCGAAAACGAATTTCATTGTTTACCAGGTAATTTTGCCGTGTTTTTTCCTGAAGATGCTCATCGCACCGCTATTTTTGATGGTACGGAAAGTATTCGTAAAATTGTAGTGAAAATCGCATTAAGTGAGTTGGAGGCAGAATAATGAAAGCTTTTGCCCAGTTAATTGGCAAGTTGTTAGAAGGTATTTGTGTTGCCATTCTAGCCATTATGTCTATTTTGGTTTTCTTAAATGTTGTGTTGCGCTATGGCTTTAATAGCAGCATTAGTGTCACTGAAGAAGTGTCTCGATATTTGTTTGTTTGGCTAACTTTTTTAGGTGCGGTGTTGGCATTTAATGAAAGACAACATGTTAGTGTAAATGTGTTCGTAGAAAAATTATCTGCTCGTGGGCAGTCAGTATTACGATTATTGACTGATGGCATGATGCTATTTTGTTGCTATCTCATTGTTTCAGGTAGCTGGATTCAGTTTCAACTTAACTTAAATAACTTAGCACCAATTTCAGGTTTACCACAAGGCATTACTTATTTAGCGAGCGTGGTGGCAGGTGGGCTAATCGGACTCTTGTTGATTGCCAGAATTTTTAGCGGATGTGTAACACTTGCTAAAGGAGAAATACTATGACAGTAGTTATTTTTCTTTCTGTTTTATTAGGTGCAATTCTCCTTGGTGTTCCAGTCGCTTTTGCGTTATTGATTTGCGGTGTTGCATTAATGCTGCACTTAGATTTATTTGATGCACAAATTTTAGCGCAACAAATTGTGAGCGGAGCAGATAGCTTTTCACTCATGGCGATTCCATTCTTTATTCTTGCTGGTGAGGTTATGAATGAGGGTGGGCTATCCAAACGGATTATTGACTTACCAATGAAACTAGTTGGCCATAAACGTGGCGGATTAGGCTTTGTAGCCATTTTAGCTGCAATGATTATGGCTAGTCTTTCTGGTTCAGCAGTAGCTGATACCGCAGCTGTAGCAGCAATGCTATTACCAATGATGAAAACGACAGGTTATCCACTTGATCGTTCCGCAGGCTTGATTGGTACAGCGGGTATTATTGCCCCAATTATTCCACCTTCTATCCCATTTATTGTCTTTGGTGTGGCAAGTGGTGTTTCGATTACTAAACTTTTCTTGGCTGGTATTTTCCCTGGAATAATGATGGGGCTTTGCTTGGCACTGTTATGGTGGTGGCAGGCTAAACGCTTAAATTTAATGACATTCTCTAAAGCTACCAAACAAGAGCTTTGCATATCATTTAAAAACAGTATTTGGGCATTGTTATTACCGGTAATTATTATCGGTGGTTTCCGCTCAGGTATCTTTACGCCGACTGAAGCGGGGGCAGTAGCAACGGCATATGCACTTATTGTTTCTCTCTTTGTTTATCGTGAGTTAAAAGTTAAAGATCTTTATAAAGTCTTTTTAGCAGCAGCAAAAACAACAGCAGTAGTTATGTTCTTAGTCGCTGCGGCAAATGTAACAGGTTGGCTTATTACTGTCGCAGAATTACCAATCATGTTAACTGAATTGCTTGAACCGTTAATCGCGCATCCAACAACCTTATTGTTAGTGATTATGCTTGCGGTCTTTATTATTGGAATGGTAATGGATTTAACGCCAACAGTGCTAATTCTTACCCCAGTATTGATGCCACTGATTGAAGAAGCAGGAATTGATCCCGTTTATTTCGGCGTCCTCTTTATCTTAAATACATCAATAGGCTTAATTACACCGCCAGTAGGCAATGTATTGAATGTGATTACTGGAGTATCCAAACTTCCGTTTGATCAAGCTGCAAAAGGTGTTTTCCCTTATTTAATCATGATGATTATGTTATTACTTGCCTTTGTGTTTGTACCCGAATTAATTTTGGTGCCATTACAATGGATTAGCTAAAGTTTCTTAACCCTATGAGGAAATTACGATGAAATTATTCAATTTAAAAACTTTAAGTGCTCTTATTGCCGGAATGAGTATGATGATCGCCAATGCGAATGCTGAAGTATCATTACGCTTTGGTTATGAAGCACCGCGTACAGATAGCCAACATTTAGCGGCAAAAAAATTCAACGAATTACTCAATGAAAAAACAAAAGGGGAAATTAAACTTAAGCTTTTCCCAGATAGTACTTTGGGTAATGCACAAACTATGATTAGTGGTGTACGCGGGGGGACTATTGATTTAGAAATGTCAGGTTCACCAAACTTTACTGGTTTAGAACCAAAATTAAATGTGATCGATATTCCGTTTATTTTTAAAGATCGCGCACATGTTTACAAAGTACTAGACGGTGAGATTGGTCAAGGTTTATTAAAAGATCTTGAAGCACAAGGATTAAAAGGCTTAGCATTCTGGGATGTTGGTTTCCGTGCATTTTCAAACTCTAAACATCCAGTCACAAAACCGGAAGATATTAAAGGCTTAAAAGTACGTACAAACCAAAATCCTATGTACATTGAAGCATTTAAATTATTAGGCGCTAATCCGGTACCAATGCCATTAGCAGAGCTTTATACAGCATTAGAAACTCGAGCAGTAGATGCTCAAGAACATCCAATCGGTATTTTCTGGTCTTCTAAGCTTTATGAAGTACAAAAATATTTGAGTTTGACCAATCATGGTTATACCCCGTTAATTGTGGTTATGAACAAAGCGAAGTTTGATGCACTTAGCCCAGAACTACAAAACGCAATGGTAGAGGCTGCAAAAGAAGCAGGACAATATCAACGTGATCTGAATGTGAAAAATGAAAAAGAAATTATTACGAATTTGCAAAAACAAGGTGTTGAAGTCATCGAGAAAGTCGATACTCAACCGTTCCAAGCCGTTATTGCAGAGCAAGTGCGTAAAAGTTTCGTAGAAAAACATGGTGATGCCCTACTTAAACAAGTAGATGCATTAGCACAATAAGGTGTTAGCAAGCGGTTGAATTTCGCAAACTTTTTGCAAAATCTCACCGCTTGTTTTTTTTAGGAGCAAGAAATGAATTACTACCTTGGCATTGATTGTGGCGGCACTTTTATTAAAGCAGCGCTTATTAGTGAGATCGGCGAAGTAGTAAGTTTAGCGCGAGAAAATGTTTCTGTGCTGAGTGAACAAGCAGGGTATGCTGAACGAGAAATGGAAGCGCTTTGGCAGGTTTGTGCCAAGGTAGTCAAACAGGTGATTGCACAAAGTCATATTGCGGCAACCTCAATTAAGGGCGTTGGCATTTCTGCACAAGGTAAAGGCGCTTTTTTATTAGATAAACAGCATCAACCGCTTGGACGAGCAATTACCTCATCTGATCAACGGGCATTACATATTGTCAAACAATGGCAAGCAGAAGGCATTCCGCAAGCACTGTATCCGATTACCCGCCAAACGCTTTGGACAGGGCATCCTGTTTCAATCCTTCGTTGGCTGAAAGAACATGAGCCTGAGTGTTACAGCAATATTGGCGCAGTGTTGATGTCACATGATTATTTGCGTTTTTGTCTAACAGGCGAGCTATATTGCGAAGAAACGAATATTTCTGAGAGCAATCTTTATAATATGCAAACAGGGAAATATGACGAACAGCTTGCAGAAAAATTAGGTTTGCAAAATATTCTTGAAAAACTACCGCCTGTAATTGCACCGAATCAAGTGGCTGGATTTGTCACAGAAGATGCAGCTAAATTAACTGGGCTAGTTGTTGGAACGCCAGTTGTGGGTGGGCTATTTGATGTGGTTTCTACTGTCTATTGTGCAGGGCTTACTGATGAGACTAAACTGAATGTTGTGTTAGGGACTTGGTCAGTGGTCAGTGGCATTACTGATCATATCGACGAAAGCCAAACGTTACCATTTGTCTATGGCAAATATGCTAAAGCAGGCCAGTTTATTGTGCATGAGGCGAGTCCAACATCAGCCGGTAATTTGGAATGGTTCTTAAAGCAGTGGGCAAATGTCAGTTATCAACAATTGAATGAGCAAATCGCAGCCCTTCCAGCTGCTGCAAGTTCAGTATTGTTTGTTCCTTTCTTATATGGTTCGAATGCAGGTCTTGGCATGCAAGCCGCTTTTTATGGAATGCAAGCGCATCATACTCAAGCACATTTATTACAAGCGATTTGTGAAGGTGTTCTGTTTAGTTTGATGACACATTTAGAACGAATGCGCATTCGTTTTCCTCATGCTGATACATTACGGGTAACTGGTGGACCGGCTAAGTCAGCAGTATGGATGCAAATGTTGGCAGATTTAAGCGGTATGCGTTTAGAGATTCCTAATGTAGAAGAAACCGGTTGTTTAGGTGCTGCGATAATGGCAATGCAAGGCGTCACAGCGACACAAGATGAGCAAATTTTTCAGAATGATATGAGCATATATGTACCCAACGCTCAACATTATGCGGCATATCAAGCAAAATACCAACGTTATCAACGCTTGGTAAAAGCATTAAAGCAAGTTGATGAGGTGTAGAAACAAAAAATGCAACCCGAAGGTTGCATTTTTTATATGTGCTAGAGAGATTATTTTTCTGTTGCAATAAAACGGTATGCGATAGCACCGATGATTGCGCCAGCAATTGGTGCTGCCCAGAATAACCATAATTGTTCAATTGCCCATGAACCTTGGAATAATGCAACGCCAGTTGAACGAGCTGGGTTTACAGAAGTATTGGTTACAGGGATTGAAATTAAGTGAATTAAAGTTAAACCTAAACCGATAGCAATTGGTGCAAAACCTGCTGGCGCACGTTTATCAGTTGCACCCATGATAATCATTAAGAAGAATGCTGTTAAGACTACTTCAATAATGAATGCTGCAGCAAGAGAGTAACCATGTGGTGAGTGTTCACCGTAACCGTTGCTTGCAAAGCCTGCGGTAACATCAAAACCGTTCACGCCTGAAGCAATCGTATATAATACTGCTGATGCTACGATCGCACCGGCAACTTGTGAAATAATGTATGGAAGTAAGTCTTTTGCATTAAAGCGTCCGCCTACTAATAAACCGATAGAAACGGCTGGGTTGAAGTGACCACCAGAAATGTGGCCTACAGCATATGCCATGGTTAATACGGTTAAACCAAATGCTAATGAAACACCCGCATAACCAATGCCTAATTCAGGGATGCCTGCGGCTAAAACTGCACTACCACAGCCACCGAATACTAACCAAAATGTTCCGAAAAATTCTGCGAAATATTTTTTCATGTAGATTCCTTAAAAATAAAAAATATCGGCACCATCATGTGCCATGAAAAATTGGGCTATTTAATAGCCGTTTACCTAAAATAACCTGCTATGAGCAGGTTATTCAGATTCGTTTATTCAAATTGAATTGAGCCGTCTGCGCTAGCTTTAATAATTTGTTTGCCAGGGATGAGAATCATCGGCTCAGATGTCTTATCTCCCGAACTTAGTGCCATTTTAGATAATGCTCGTTCTTCTGCGAAGTAGTAACCATCGGAAAAGCTTGCTCTATCGCTTAGCGTATTTAAGCGGACATTCTGTAACGTGTATTTTTTAGCATTTAAGCCTTTTTGAATCACTTCAGCTTTGTGTTGGAATTGTTGGATGATCTCTAAGGTCATCTCATCTTCCAATGAAGCTAATTTTTCTTTCGATACACTAAATGAAACATTATCAATGGAAGCATTATCTCCAAGGTTATCTAATACTTTTGCCATTGATTCTAAATCTTTACTTTTTAATACTAATTCGCCTTCTGCGACCCAGTTTTCAATCAGGCGTTTACCATTTTTTTGAGTATAGTAAGTCGGGTAAGTGCGAATACCATTACTACTGACTTCAATCGATGGATATTGTTTAATTAAATCCATCACTTTGTTGAGTTTTTCGTTAACTTGGGATTTTAATTCTTTAACTGATTTACCTTCTTTCCGACTAGATAAGGATGCTTGCATCGAATCTTGTTCTACTTCACGTGTCACATCAGTACTGAAATGGAACTCGGTTTTGTTGTCATCATTTTTAGCCTGTTCTTCAAAAACATGTCCAATGGTTTGTCCTTCTGCGTGAACCATAAATGGTGTTGCAATAGCTAGTGGTAGAACAGCCCAGTATTTTTTTAGATTTGGTTTCATTATTTTTTTCCTTTAGTTGTGCACAAAACTGGCAAGTTAGAGTTTCTGGTTCTTTAAAAGTTCCCATCTTTAATTTCTATTACAATCGCTTTACAAATAGCATCTTTTTCCATTTGCCAGCGAATGTTTAACCCAGCCAAATTCATGCCATAAATCCGTTCGGAATTTTTGCCTTGCTGATAAGCTGGGCGAGGGTCTTGGGCGATAACCTCTCGAATAAAGTTTAGCGGATCGTCAATGCCGAATTTTGCAAAATGTGGCAGATTTTCGACCGCTTGCTGGGCGGCTTTTGTAAAGGAAACGGAAAGTGGTGTAGGCGGTTTTTCTTGTGCAAAGCCAGAATGCGCATCAGGCTCGCTGTCTGCATAAGCGATATAAGGCTTAATATCTAAAATAGGTGTGCCGTTAACCAAATCGATACTGCCTAAATGTAGATAAACTTCGCTATTAGCAATTTCAATACGTTCTAATTTTACCTTAGAAAGCCCAATGGGATTGGGGCGATGGGTTGCACGGGAGGCAAATACCCCAATACGCTGATTACCCCCTAAGCGAGGAGGGCGTACGGTTGCATGCCAGCCTCGTTCAGGAATTTGATGAAATTGGAAAATAAGCCATAAATGGCTAAAGGCTTCTAACCCACGCACTGCATCGGGTGAATTATAAGGCGGCAGTAGGCGGATAAAGCCTTTTCCTTGTGCAACCAAATTGGGTTGGCGTGGCACGGAGAATTTTTCATCATAAGGGGAATGTACAATCGCAATTGGCTGAAGTGTAAGAGGTTCTAACATCGTATGGGCTTTTCTGTTAAGATACGGTTCATTTTTGACTATTTTAAACCAAAGAGATGAGATGAACAAAAACAGCGCTTTTTCTATCTGGTTCACGACCGCTCGCCCACGCACTTTACCGCTTGCGTTGGCGTCAATCATTATCGGTTCTGCTTTAGCTTATTGGGCAGGAAAATTTGATTTAATTACCACACTATTAGCATTTATCACCACGATTTTATTGCAAGTGTTATCGAATTTTGCCAATGATTATGGCGATCACGTGAAAGGTTCAGACACCGCTGAGCGTATTGGGCCGTTGCGTGCGATTCAACATGGCGCAATTACGGGGGCGCAACTTAAACAAGCGGTCATTTTACTTTCGATTCTTTCCTTTTTATCTGGCGCCTTATTGACGGTTTATGCTTATGAGTCGATTCAAGATTTGATTGTCTTTTTAGCACTTGGTGCGATTTCGATTGTGGCAGCTATTACTTATACCGTAGGTAAAAAAGCCTATGGGTATTTAGGTTTAGGCGATTTGTTTGTGCTGATATTCTTTGGCTTTGTCGCTGTTATTGGCGTGTTTTATTTACAGGCGCATGAAATTAAACCACAAATTTTCTTACCCGCATTGGGGTGTGGTTTGCTTTCAGTTGCTGTATTGAATATCAATAACTTACGCGATATTGAGCAAGACCGAAAAGCTGGCAAAAATACGCTGATTGTGCGTATTGGTTCAGCAAATGGACGAAAATACCATGTGGCGTTATTAGTGGTAGCAATGCTTTCTTATTTAGTTTTTGCTTTAACAGAGCTCCGTCATTGGTATAACTACCTATTCTTATTAGCCACCCCCCTGTTGGCAAAACACGCATTATTTGTTTATCGTCATCAAAATCCTGCAGAACTTCGTCCTATTTTAGGGCAGATGGCAGGTTTGGCGCTGATTACTAATTTATTATTTAGTTTAAGCATTGTGTTGGGTTGATTATTTCAACCATCAAGCGGTCGATTTTGACTGAACGTTTGCAAATCTGCATTAAACCGTTACAATGCGAAAGATTTTAACCCCAATAAAGGATTCAACATGAAAATTGCAAAAAACCTTGTGCCAAGCATTGCTTACCAAGTTCGTACACAAGATGGCGTATTAGTCGATGAAGCGCCAGTAAATCAACCTTTAGAATACTTACACGGTCATAACAACTTAGTGGAAGGTTTAGAAAAAGCATTAGAAGGCAAAGCAGTTGGCGAAACATTCGAAGTGCAAGTGAGCCCAGAAGAAGGCTACGGCGAATACAATGAAAACATGGTACAACGTGTACCAAAAGAAGTTTTCATGGGTGTGGACGATTTAGAAGTAGGCATGCGTTTTATCGCAGATACTGACATTGGCCCATTACCAGTAGTGATTACTGCAGTAGAAGGCGATGAAGTTGTTGTTGATGGCAACCATATGTTAGCAGGTCAATCATTATTATTCTCCGTGGAAGTGGTTGGCATCCGTGAAGCAACAACCGAAGAAATTGCACATGGTCATATTCACTCTGGTCACGAGCATGGCTGCGGCTGTGGTGGTCATGACCACGATGAAGAAGAAGGTCATAGCTGCTGTGGCGGTGGCCATCACCACCATCACCATCACCACGATCATGACCATGGTCATGGCGGTTGTGGCTGCGGCGGTCACTAATTTTTCTCTGTTTGAGGTAAGGGCGTGTTGCACACGCCCTTTTCGTCTTTAGTCTTAACGTCTTCAATTCCTGTCTTCGGGAAGATCATTAAAACCCAATATTATGACACAACAAATCCAATCCAATACGGACTATCTCCGTAGAATCTTGAGTTCAAACATTTATGACTTGGCACAAGTGACACCATTACAAAAGATGGAAAAGCTCTCTGCGCGCTTAAAAAATAACATTTTTATTAAACGAGAAGATCGTCAGCCTGTGCATAGTTTCAAACTACGTGGTGCCTTTGCGATGATTTCTAATCTGTCGAAAGCACAGAAAGAAGCGGGTGTAATTGCAGCTTCTGCTGGGAATCATGCGCAAGGGGTTGCGTTATCTGCAAAACATTTAGGGCTACGTGCACTGATTGTTATGCCACAAAATACACCGTCTATTAAAGTTGATGCAGTGCGTGGTTATGGCGGCGAAGTCTTACTCTTTGGCGCTAATTTTGATGAAGCGAAAGCTAAAGCAATAGAACTTGCGGAAGAGCTCAATATGACTTTCGTGCATCCGTTTGATGCGCCCGATGTGATTGCCGGACAAGGTACGATTGCAATGGAACTCATCCAGCAACGTGGCGATTTAGACCGTATTTTTGTGCCAGTCGGTGGCGGTGGTTTAATTGCTGGGATTGCGGTACTGATTAAACAATTGATACCAGAAATTAAGGTCATTGGTGTTGAATCGAAAGATTCTGCCTGCTTATATGCCGCATTAAAAGCAGGGCAGCCGACAGATTTAGAGCGTGTTGGCTTATTTGCAGATGGGATTGCGGTAAAACGTATTGGCGAGGAGACCTTCCGTCTGTGCCAGCAGTATGTTGATGATGTAGTATTGGTAGATAACGATCAAATTTGTGCAGCATTGAAAGATATTTTTGAAAATGTGCGTGCAGTTGCTGAGCCGTCAGGTGCGGCTTCGTTGGCTGGTTTGAAAAAATATGTGAAAGAACACCAAATCGAAGGCGAGAATTTGGCTTGCATTCTTTCTGGGGCGAATTTGAATTTCCATACCTTACGTTTTGTTTCAGAACGTTGTGAAATTGGCGAAAGACATGAAGCTTTATTAGCGGTTACCATTCCAGAACAGCGTGGAAGTTTTCTGACATTCTGCCAAATTTTAGGCAATCGTGCGGTGACCGAATTTAACTATCGCCATGCGGATGATCGTAACGCTTGCATTTTTGTTGGTGTTCGAATTAACGGTAGCCAAGAGAAGATGGAGATCATTAAAGAACTTCAACAGAACGGCTACAATGTCGAAGATCTTTCAGATGATGATATTGCTAAAACACATATTCGTTATATGGTTGGCGGGCGTGCAGCTTCAATTAAAAATGAAAAACTCTACCGTTTTGAGTTCCCAGAACAAAAAGGTGCTTTGCTAAAATTCTTAAAAGCGCTAACGAACTGGGATATTTCATTATTCCATTATCGTGCGCATGGGGCAGATTATGGCGATATTCTGGCTGCTTTCACGATGGAAACAGGTTCTGAAGCAGAGCTTACACACCATCTTGAACAACTGGGTTATCGATTCCAAGATGTAACAGACAGTTTGTCTTATCGCTATTTCTTGAAGTAGTGGAATGGAAATGAATGAGGGCGAAGAGGTTAATTCTTCGCCCTGTTTTTTAAGGAGAAAGGCGAACTTTTACCCATTGTGCATCTTGCCATTGATAGCAAATTCTATCGTGTAATCGGCTTGGGCGACCTTGCCAGAATTCAATGCGTTCAGGTTTGACTAAATATCCCCCCCAGTGAGGTGGGCGTGGAACATGAAACGGATGTTGTGCTGCAATAAGCGCTGCTTTGGCGACTAATGCGTTTTTGCTTTCTAACTTTTGGCTTTGTGCGCTTGCCCAAGCACCAATACGGCTGGTGTATGGACGTGATTGAAAATAGGCATCTGACTCTTCCTCACTTAATCGACTGACACTGCCTTCAATTCGCACCGAGCGCTCTAATTCTGGCCAAAAAAAGGTCAGTGCAGCATATGGATTTTCGCTAATGGCTTGCCCTTTTCGGCTTTGGTAGTTGGTAAAGAAGACAAAGCCTTGTTCATTGACTTCTTTAAGTAGCACCATACGGGCGGTCGGTTTGCCATTTTGCACAGTAGCCACATTCATAGCAGTTGGTTCGTTGGCTTTTGCATGGATGGCTTCATTGAGCCAACGCTCAAATTGTTTAAGCGGGTTTGGGTCGCACTGACTGCGGGAAAGGGTTTGTTTGCTGTATTCATCTCGAATATTGTGTAAATCCATGATGCCTCCAGATTATCGGAAGATAGAAAAGCGGTCGTTTTCTTGCAAACTTTTGCAAAAATACGACCGCTTGTTATTAGCTGTTTTGCGCTACTTCTGCCGCAGGTTTACGGCGTTTACCAATGTTTTTGGTATCTTTATGACGCACTTTTACTTTCGCTTTTGCGGCTTCTTTTTTCGCCTCTTTGCGTTTTTTAATGCGCGCTTTTTCTTTTTTACTGGTGGTATTCAGTTCGCCATCTTTCGGCGCTTTAGTTCGTGGCTCTAAACCTTCTACCACACGCGGTTTCAATGCTTCTTCAGTATAGCGTTTGATTTTACCAAGTAGTTTGTAGTCGTGTGCTTCTACTAACGAAATTGCAGAACCTTTTTTCCCAGCACGCGCAGTGCGTCCGATACGGTGTAAGTAAGTATCAGCACTATAAGGTAGGTCGAAGTTAATTACATAATCTACATCGTCAATATCAATGCCTCGAGCGGCAACGTCGGTTGCGACCAATACGTTAACCACACCTTCTTTTAAGCGGTTAATTGCTTGGTTTCGCTGGGTTTGCGCCATATCGCCTTCTAAATAGGTTGAGCGTAACCCTCTTTTGCGTAGTGTTTCACTAAGTTCACGAACATCTTCACGGTGGCGAACAAAAACAATCACTTTTTCCATCTCTAAACTAGGAATCAAACGCGCCAGTAATTTGGTTTTATGTTCTAGATTATCGGCATGATAATACCATTGATGGATTTTTTTGCGCTCACGGCGACTTGGTTCTGCCTCAATTTTTATAGGATCTTGTAATAAACGCTCAGCAAAATCAGTCAATAATTCACCTTCAAGCGTAGCAGAGAATAACCAAGTATGTTTACGCCAACGGGTTTCTGCAGCAATTTTTTCCGCATCTTGCCCAAAGCCCATTTGCAGCATACGGTCTGCTTCATCAAAAATCAGAATTTCTACCGCACGGCAATCAAAGTTTTCTTCTTTGATATATTGCATTAAACGCCCTGGCGTTGCGACAACAATGTCTTGGTTGCTGTTAAATACTTCGCCGTGGTTTTGGTAAGCCACACCACCTGTAATCGTCGCAATGCTTAGTTTGGTAAATTGGGCGAAAGATTGGGCTTCTTCCGCAACTTGCATAGCGAGTTCACGGGTTGGGGTTAGGATTAAAATACGGGGTGCACCGGGTTTACGGCGCGGGTAGTCAAGCAAGTGCTGAATTGCCGGTAGTAAAAATGCTGCGGTTTTTCCTGTTCCAGTAGGCGCGGAGCCTAATAAATCTCTGCCATCTAGGGCGTAAGGAATAGTTTGCTCTTGCACAGAAGTCGGGCGTTTGTAGCCTTTTTGTGCCAAAGCTTTTAATAATTGGGGAGAGAGGTCGAGTTCTTCAAAAGAAAGAATCGCATTTTCTGAGGTCATATAATTCCTGATGCTACGCTACAAGCGGTTTAATTTTATTACGGTTTTGCAAATTATAGCATAATCAAAGAACCGCCCAAATAAGAAAGGCTAAGTCGATGCTTAGCCTTTCTTTATCGTTTATGTATTATTTATTTAAAGTTAATACTACGCTTTCACCAGCAACAACTTCGCCAGTTTTTTTGTTAAGGTTGCTAATTTCATCCATGTTTGAAATCACAACCGGCGTTAATACAGATTTTGCTTTTGCTCTTAAGGTTTCTAAGTCAAATTTGATAACTGGGTCACCAACTTTAACACTTTGACCTTCTTCAGCGATACGCGTAAAACCTTCGCCTTTTAATTCAACGGTATCAATACCGAAGTGAACGAATAATTCTACACCGTCTTCTGATTCGATAGAGAATGCGTGATTGGTCTCGAAAATTTTACCGATGGTACCATTTACTGGTGCAACGATAGTATCGCCATTTGGGTTAATAGCTACGCCATCACCCACAATCTTCTCAGAGAAAACCACATCAGGCACATCTTCAATGTTTACAATTTCACCTGAAAGTGGTGAAAAGATTTGAATTTCTTTTGATTCTTTTTGTTTTGAACCAAAGATTTTGCTTAAAAAGCCCATAAAATTCTCCATTTGTAAGAACAAAATTCCCATCTATTTTATACGAGAATTCTGTTTTTGTATGCTAAATTATCAATAATTAGCTAAGTTTTGCGTAAAAATCGTTAACTAAACGTTCAATATCTGCTGCTGTTGGTTGTGCTAAGGCTTCATCTGCTAAAGCTTTTGCATCTGCATAGCTGATTGAGCGAGCGAGTTTTTTCACGTGTGGCACAGAAATTGCACTCATACTGAATTCATCTAAGCCCATACCCAGTAGCAATGCGGTAGCGCGGACATCACCGGCTAATTCACCACACATACCCGTCCATTTACCTTCAGCGTGAGAAGCATCAATAACTTGTTTGATTAAATTCAACACAGATGGGGTTAATGGATTATATAAGTGAGCAATGATTTCATTGCCACGGTCAACGGCAAGAGTATATTGCGTTAAGTCGTTGGTACCGATACTAAAGAAATCAACTTCTTTAGCAAGATGACGCGCATTCACTGCCGCTGATGGGGTTTCAACCATTACACCTAATTGTAAGTTTTCATCAAAGGCATGACCTTCTGCGCGAAGTTGTGCTTTCAATTCGGCTACGATAGATTTTAATTCACGAATCTCTTCTACTGAGATAATCATCGGGAACATTACCGCTAATTTACCAAAAGCAGAAGCACGAAGTACTGCACGTAATTGTGTGTCTAAAATTTCACGGCGAGTTAAACCAATACGCACTGCACGCCAGCCTAAGAATGGGTTCATCTCTTTTGGTAAATCAAGGTATGGTAATTCTTTATCCCCACCAATATCCATGGTACGAAGAACAACTTGTTTGCCTTCCATCGCTTCAACGATTTCTTTATAAGCTTCAAATTGTTCTTCTTCACCTGGTAATGAAGCGCGATCCATAAAGAGGAATTCAGTACGGTATAAGCCGACAGATTCACCACCATTGCGTAACACGCCATCGACATCACGAATAGTCCCGATGTTACCGGCCACTTCAATACGGTGTCCATCTAAGGTTTCAGCAGGCAGCTCTTTTAATTTTGCTAATTCTGCTTTTTCTGCTGCTAATTTTTCTTGCTGTGCTTTGAAAGCTGCAATTTCAGTTTCAGACGGATTGATATGAATTTGGTTGCTAATGGCATCTAAAATGACTAAGTCACCTGTTTTGACATGAGCTGTGATATCGTTAGTCCCCACAATTGCCGGTAGTTCTAATGAACGCGCCATAATTGAGGTATGCGAAGTACGTCCACCAATATCAGTAATAAAACCTAATACTTTGTCTAAGTTTAATTGTGCGGTTTCAGATGGAGTTAGATCATAAGCAACAAGAATAGACTCTTCTTGAATATCGCCTAAATCAACGATATGCATGCCTAAAATGTTGCGTAATAAACGGTTACCGATATCGCGAATATCACCAGCACGCTCTTTTAAGTATTCGTCATCAATTTCAGATAATACGGCAACTTGTTGGTCGATAATTTTGTTTGTTGCAACATCAGCAGTAACAAGGTTTTCTTTAAGATAAGCGAGAATTTCTTCTTCTAACTCTTCGTCTTCTAAGATCATTAGATGACCTTCAAAGATAGCGGCTTTTTCAGCGCCTAGCGTACGTAGCGCTTTTTCATGAATAGAATTGAGTTGTGCTGCGGTTTTTTCACGACCAGCATAGAATTTAGCAACTTCAGCATCAATTTGGTCAGCTGAAATTTTTTGGGTGTTAAGGACGATAGGCTCTTCTTTTAAAACTAATGCTTTACCGAAAACTATCCCTGGGGAAGCTGCGATACCTGTAACCATAATAAGATCCTTTTGTTGTTGGAATGAAAAACTATGGCAAGCCGAAACTTGCCATAGAAAATTCGATTATTCTAATGTAGGGATTAAATCTACTAAGAAATCAACCGCTTTTTGCTCATCTTCGCCTTCAGCAGTAATGGTAATATTTGTACCTTGTGTTAGGCCTAATGTTTGCAGTTTGAATAAACTTTTCGCACTCGCACTTTTACCGCCAGAAGTGACTGTAATGTCCGAAGCAAATTGTTTTGCTGCTTTTACAAATTCAGCTGCTGGACGAGTATGTAAGCCACTTGGTGCGGTAATAACAACATCTTTAGCGTATGACATAGGATTTCCCCTTATTTGTGTAAAGTTAAAACTGGAAAGAGTTAGCCTCTAACACCTAATCTTTTTCACTTTACTACAAAATGGATATAAATTCACGAATAAAAATAAAAGAACGGTATAAATAATGATCTAAATCAGGTTGTTTTAAGAACATTTATGGATAAAACCGAAAATTTAACAAAACCTACTGTATAAAATTTACAATTTTGTAAACTCTGTAAATGAGTAAATTTGCAAAAAAATGCTAAAATCAGACCGCTTGTTATTTTGAGGAATTTATGCGTCGATTTTTTGTTTCAGCTCCCGCTTGGGGATGCTATTTAGGCTTAGTTTTTTTATATAGCTTCAGCTTCTGGCAACTTATCTTGCACCGCCGAGACGAAACTTTTTGGTCTTGGGCTGATGCATTTATCATTCTGAAATATAGCGTTTTACAAGCTGGATTATCCGCACTTCTTTCTACCATCTTCGGCTTGTGTTTAGGGCGCGCATTTTTCTATTTAAACTTTAAAGGTAAATATTTTTTATTTAAAACTTTTTCCTTCATTTGGGCACTTCCATCACTCATCGTTATTTTTGCCGTGATTGGTGTCTGGGGTAATTCAGGTTGGCTTGCACAAATTTTCAGCTTTTTAGGATTAGAGTGGCAGTTTTCGCTTTATGGTTTAGTAGGGATCTTACTCGCACATTGCTTTTTTAATATCCCATATGGGATGTTATATAGTTATGCTCTTTTAAAGCTGATACCTAATAGCCAACATAAATTGGCAGCGCAACTGAACATCACAGGCTGGCAACGTTTTAAATTGGTGGAATGGCCAATCTTGAAAAAGAGAATACCTTTTGGCTTTATGACGATTTTTCTAATCTGCTTTACCAGTTTCCCGATAGTGTTAATGTTGGGCGGTGGGCCAAAATATAGCACGTTCGAAGTTGCCATTTTCCAAGCGGTCAATTTTGAATTTGATTTTGCAAAAGCGGTGATGTTAATTGCAGTTCAAGTTGTTGTGGCGGTAGTTTTGAAAATATTGCTCAATATAGTAACGCCAAAACAAGAAAAAATCGTTTTAACACCAGATGTTGAAAGTTGGATACCGCAGTTATCAAATTTCGAAAAACGTGGCTTACAAGCTATACTTTGGATATTTGGTTTTGCTTTACTTGTTCCGCTATGCAGTGTCATTTGGGAAGGCATTAGTGTTTCGCATTTAATGGAACGTTTACAAAATCCTATGTTATGGCAGGCAACGGCTTATTCTTTAATGCTTGGATTTATTGCTGCTATTGTTGCTGTTTGCGTCGCTTATTCTGTTGCGTTAGCCGCCCGTCATTTTTATTATCAAAAGCAATTTATTCGCCATGCATTTCTAGCAAGTACGGTCGTCTATCCACTTATTTTTCCGATTTTTTTACTTTCGGTTGGGCTTTATTTCTTCTTTCAAAATAGCGAACTTTCGACGTTACAGCTATTGTTACTAGTTGGTGTGTGTAATGGTATTGTTACGCTCCCTTATATTTACAGTATGATTTTTGATGCACTTTGGCAAACGCTGACTCGCCAAGATAAATTAGCAAAAAGTCTCGGTTTAAGTGGTTTTCGTCGTTGGTGGATTGTTGAGAAAAATTATCTTATTCGTCCATTGTTGAATGCTTTTGCATTGGCAATGTCTTCAAGTCTTGGCAGTTTTGCGGTTATCGCTTTCTTTGGTAGTCCAGATTTTAGTTCACTGCCTTACTTGCTTTATCAACAACTTGGCAGTTATCGAATGGAAGACGCAGCTGTGACAGCCGTTGTGTTAATGGCCATTTCTGCACTCCCATTCTGGGTGCTAATGAAAAATAAAAAAGGTTATGTATGATTGATCTAGATCTGATTTTTAACTATGAAAATAGCCCAATGCACTTTGTTCTTCAAGTTGAACAAGGGGAAAGGCTAGCGATTATTGGTGAAAGTGGGGCAGGGAAAAGTACGTTATTAAATTTGATCGCCGGCTTTGAAACGCCTACAAGCGGTCAGATTTTGCTAAATGATTGCGATCATACGCAAACTCAGCCCGCTGAGCGACCTGTTTCAATGTTGTTTCAAGATAATAACCTTTTCCCCCATTTAACGGTAGCGCAAAACATTGGTTTAGCGCTAGCGCCAAGCTTATCGCTAAATGCTACCCAACAGCAACAAGTAAGAGAAATTGCTGAAAAAATGGGCATTGAGCCATTGCTCAGTCGTCGTGCCGATCAGCTTTCTGGCGGGCAGAAACAACGTGTTGCTTTGGCAAGAACGTTGCTACGCGATAAACCTATTTTACTCTTAGATGAACCTTTTTCTGCGCTTGATCCTATTCGCCGTCATGAATTACAACAGTTTATTTTAGATATTTGCGTTGAGCGAAACCTAACACTTTTAATGGTGACTCACCAATTAGAAGAAACGAAAAACTTGTTTACACGGGTAGTGGAAATTCGAGAAGGGCAGGTTTTCCCGCTATTGGATTAGAAAAGTGTGATCTATATCACAATTTCTACAAAACAGTTGAATTTTAGCTTTTTTTACTTTGTTTGCTAAACCGTTTTAGTTAGAATGGCACCATGACTTTTTATCATTTATGTAATCCTTTATAGAGGTGATTTATGAACTTCCCAAAAATTGCGGAACAAACTATTGCAAAGTTAGGTGGTAAAGAAAATATTACTACCCTTGCTCACTGCGCCACCCGTTTACGTTTAACCTTAGCTGATGAATCGAAAGTGGATAAAGAAGCCATCGAAAACATCGAAGGCGTAAAAGGTCAATTCTCAACGAGCGGCCAATACCAAATTATTTTTGGTTCAGGCACGGTAAACAAAGTCCATGCAGAGATGCAAAAACAGATGGGCATTGGTGATATGAGTACAGCGGAAGTAGCGGCTGCTGGCGCTGCAAACCAACCGCTTTTACAACGTATTGTGAAAGGACTTGCAGATATTTTCGTTCCAATTATTCCTGCAATCGTTGCAGGAGGTTTGCTGATGGGTATTCACTCAATGTTGACCTCCATCGGCTTTTTCTGGGAAGGGCATTCAGTTGTTACCAAATATCCGGGCGTTTCTGATTTAGTTGATTTTATTAACACAATTGCTAACGCACCGTTCGTATTCTTACCAGTGTTGCTTGGCTTCTCAGCTACTCGGAAATTTGGTGGAAACCCATTCTTAGGTGCGGCATTAGGGATGCTTTTAGTTCACACTGACTTAACAGATGGTTGGAACTATGCGAAAACCTTAATGGAAGGCAAAATTACCTATTGGAACGTATTTGGTTTAGAAATTGAAAAAGTAGGCTACCAAGGCACCGTGATTCCAGCAATTGTGTCTGCATGGGTACTCGCTACACTTGAAAAAGGTTTCCGTAAATTTGTACCGTCTTATTTAGATAACCTTGTTACGCCAATGTTCTCATTGCTCATTGCGGGTTTCTTAGCCTTTACCGTGATTGGCCCAGTTGGTCGTGAGGCGGGTAGCTTAATTTCTCAAGGATTAACTTGGTTATATGACACATTCGGCTTTATTGGTGGTGGTATCTTCGGGGCATTCTATGCGCCAATCGTTATTACTGGTATGCACCAAACCTTTATTGCCGTTGAAACCCAATTATTAGTAGATGTAGCGCATACGGGCGGAACCTTCATCTTCCCAATTGCAGCAATGTCTAATATTGCACAAGGTGCAGCCTGTTTAGGGGTGGCATTTACGATGAAAGATGCCAAAGTACGCGGTTTAGCGATTCCATCTGGTATCTCTGCATTATTAGGCATTACTGAACCAGCTATGTTCGGGGTGAACTTACGTTATCGTCATGCATTTATTGCCGCGATGATTGGTTCAGGTTTAGCGAGTGCTTTCATTGCAGCATTTAACGTAAAAGCGATTGCATTAGGGGCAGCAGGTTTCTTAGGTATTCCATCCATCAAACCAGATAGCTTAGCGATGTACGCTATTGGCATGCTGATTTCATTTGCCGTGGCGTTCTCTGTGTCTGTTGTATTAGGCAAACGTGCACAAGCAAAACAAAAATAATTAACTTTTGAATCAGTTTGGGGATTATGCCGAAAAAAGGTATAATCCCCTTTATTTTTTTAGTTTAAGAGCGTGTTATGAGCCAAATTCCATTAAGAAACGAACAAGAAATTGAGAAAATCCGCGAAGCCTGTAAATTGGCTTCTGATGTATTAGTGATGATTGCCCCTTATGTGAAAGAGGGCGTTAGCACAGGGGAATTAGATAAAATTTGCCATGATTATATGGTTAATGAGCAAAAAGTGATTCCAGCGTGCTTGGGGTATCACGGCTTTCCGAATGCAACTTGTATTTCGGTCAATGAAGTGGTTTGCCACGGTATTCCAAGTATGGACAAAATACTTAAAAATGGCGATATCTTGAATATTGATGTGACCGTCATTAAAGATGGTTATTTCGGTGATAACTCAATGATGTATGTGGTTGGTGAAACGAATATTCGTAGCCAGCGTTTAGTGGATGTCACGCTAGAATCACTGTATATCGGCTTACGCACGGTAAAACCGGGTATTCGCTTAAAAGAGATTGGAAAAGCCATTCAAAAATATGTCGAAAAAGAAGGTTTTTCAGTAGTCCGTGAATATTGCGGACATGGCATTGGCACTGAATTCCACTGTGATCCACAGGTGCTACACTATAATTCAGATGATGGCGGTGTTGTGCTAAAAGAAGGCATGGTCTTTACGATTGAGCCAATGGTGAATGCGGGTAAAAAAGAGATTCGTAATATGCCAGATGGTTGGACTGTAAAAACTAAAGACCGCAGCCATTCAGCGCAATTTGAACATCAAATTGTCGTGACAAAAGAGGGTTGTGAGGTCATGACAATTAGAGATGAAGAAATTGCTTCAGGACGTATTAGTCGCTTTATGAAAAATAGCTAGTTTGGTTTGATAAATAACAAGCGGTCTGATTTGTAAAATCTTTTGCAAATCAGACCGCTTTGTTTTATTCAGACTTGCTTAATGCGAAGTCGGCAGTAAAGAATACTTGGATGGGGAGCGTAATAACATCAAGCACCAATGCAAATGGCGTGAGAACTGTTGCTGCCACGACTTCTTCTACTTTAGCAGAAAGTTTCTTATCGCCATATTTCTTCGTTTTTTGTTTAAATATAAATGGTAACGGTCGGGCAAGTTGTGTACTTGGGCGATGAATTTTTACTTTACTAGCTTTTAAGTCATAAATATCACCAAGAAGGTCAAGGTTTTTATGACAAATTTCAGCTTTGCAATGAAAGCCTAATTGTTGAATTTTTTGTTTTTCTGATTCATTAGCCACTTTGTAATACAACGGGAAGTTTGCGTTGACAAGGAGATAGTCTTCAGTGGTGATTTTGATCTCTTTATCTACATAAAAGCTATTGCTAAATTTGGCAGCAGTAAGTTTTTGTATTTCTTGAGAGCTAGCGTTATGTAAATAAATGAGATATTCGGTACTAAAAATAAGGACTCTATTGGAGTTTTTATCTTGCCCCAAAGCCACAATTTTATCCGTACCAAGGTCCCTTTCATACGGGATTTCTTCATGTGTATCTCCTGTTGAAAGATTACTTTTACCTTCCCATAATAAGTAGGTTGCACAACTCGAAAGCATCAAGCTTAAACAGATAGCTGAAAGTAGCTTTATCAATACATTCTTCATAGTCATCTCCTAAAATTACAAAATAAGGTATTTTGCCCCAATACAAAACAAGCGGTTTAATTTGCAAAAAATATTGCGAATTAAACCGCTTATAGTATTGAAGTTAGTCGATATTTTTCAATTCTTCTTCAGACAGCGTCTCTTTTCCGTTATTCGGTTCAGTGACTTTACCATCATTGACTTTAAACTCTAGGTTTTGGAAGTAGGCTTCTCTAAACATCGTATAAGAGTCTGAAGATTGTTGCAGTAATGCATCTTGATCTAACAAGTTTGCACGCGTATCTACACCTTGCACTGCAAATTTCGCAATCGCCCATGGTGTGGTAAGCAGTGATAAGACTGGATATGAGGAGTCCACCACTTTACCCACCGCTTGGCGTGGGGTCGTTGAACCATAGCCCGGTACAACGACATAAGCCCCTGTACCAACACCATATTTACCCATAGTATCGCCAAATTCACGCTCGCCGTTTTCTAATTTTAAATCTGGTGTTTTGCTTGCCCAGTCAATTAAACCGCCTAAACCGAAAATAGAGTTAATCCAGAAACGGTTTAAATGCACCATCGCTTTTTGGCCTTCGCCTTCCAATAAACGGTTTACGAAACTAGCCGGTTCATCTAAGTTATTTGCAACATTGACTAAACCCGTTTTGATTGGGCTTGGCACATAATCACGCCAGCCTGTTGCGACAGGTTTTAAAACATAAGGATCGATATATTCGTAGTTTACTTTCCACATTGCGCGGTTAAAGCCTTCAAGAGGATCTTTGCGCTGACCCGTTGCAGGATCGATAGATGAAGAACACGCACTCAACCCCATTACACTGGTGGCTAATAAAATAGCTTTTAATTTCATAGAATACTCCTTAAACAAATTTGCTGCCATTCTAGCTAACAATCGATAAATTACAAGTAAACAATGGTAAAGAGAAATCTAGACGTCTAGATTGCTTTTGATTAAAATAGGCGCACTTTTTGTATGCATTAGGATTCAAATATGACTGATTGGAACGGTGAATATGTCAGCCCGTACGCGGAACATGGCAAAAAAAGCGAACAAGTGAAAAAGATTACAGTCTCTATTCCGATTAAAGTGTTAGAGATCTTAACTAACGAGCGCACTCGCCGTCAGATCAAAAACCTTCGTCATGCAACAAATAGTGAGTTGCTATGCGAAGCCTTTCTCCATGCCTTTACGGGTCAACCGTTACCCACCGATGAAGATTTACTCAAAGAGCGCAGTAATGAGATTCCTGAAGAGGCAAAACTAAAAATGCGAGAGTTAGGGATAGATCCCGATAACTGGGAATACTAACTTTCGATTTTCTTTTCATGTCGAGGCAATTAATTATGCACTATCAATTAAATCGTGAAGCCCGTTGGGCATTCATTTTATCGCTTATTTATCTGTTAGGCTGGGTCGGCTTTGCTTATTTTTCCCCAAAAGGAAAGGGGGTATTCGGCTTTCCCATTTGGTTTGAACTCTCCTGTTTATTCTTGCCACTGATTTTTACCCTTTTAGTTTATCTCGTCGTCAAAAACATTTATCAAGAGATTGATTTGGAGCAGTCAGATGAAAAATAGTGAAATGTTAATACCGCTGATTGCGTACCTATTTTTTGTTTTTGGGGTTGCCTATTACGCTTATCGTCAACGAGCAAGCGGCAGCTTTTTATCAGAGTATTTCATTGGTAATCGCTCGATGTCTGGCTTTGTGCTAGCAATGACCACAGCAGCCACTTACTTAAGTGCTAGTTCTTTTATTGGCGGGCCTGGGGCTGCTTATAAATATGGTTTAGGCTGGGTACTGCTTGCTATGATTCAAGTGCCAGCTGTGTTATTAGCGTTAGGCGGCTTAGGTAAAAAATTCGCTTTGTTAGCGCGTCGTTATCAGGCAGTTACGGTTAATGATTTATTATTCGCTCGTTACCAAAATAAATGGATTGTTTGGTTTGCCAGCTTTGCGCTGATTCTCTCTTTCTTTGCGATGATGACTGTACAATTTATCGGTGCAGGGCGCCTGTTTGAAACTACGTTTGGGATTTCTTACCAGAGCGCAATTTTAATTTTCGCGCTTACTGTGGGGATTTATACTTTCATTGGAGGTTTCCGTGCCGTTGTGTTAACCGATACCATTCAAGGTATGGTGATGGTAATTGGAACGCTCTTGCTATTGGGTGGCGTTATCTATGCATTAGATGGCATCACACCTGCCATGGAAACTTTAGAGAAAATAAATCCACAGCTGCTTGAGCCTTACGGGATTGATGAGCGCCCATTAGATTTTACTTACATGACGTCATTTTGGGTGTTGGTTTGTTTTGCATTGGTTGGTTTACCGCAATTAGCTGTGCGTGGCATGGCTTATAAAAACAGCCGCTCACTACATCAAGCTTTAGTGATTGGTACTGCTGCAGTGTTTATTTTGGTATTAGGCATGCATCTTGCTGGCGTGTTAGGGCGAGCAGTCGTACCAGATTTAAAAGTGCCAGATCAAGTGATTCCAACATTGATGTTACAAGTGCTTCCGCCAATGGCTGCGGGTATCTTCTTAGCTGCACCGATTGCCGCGATTATGTCGAGTATTGACTCTTTATTGATTCAATCTTCTTCTACGCTCATTAAAGATTTATATTTGGCTTGGAAGCCAGAGGCGGTGCATGAGGAAGCGAAATTAAAACGTTTTTCAACTATCACCACGTTACTCATTACCGTATTGCTCGTGGTCGCGGCATTTGATCCGCCAGACATGCTGATTTGGCTGAACTTGCTTTCATTAGGCGGTTTAGAATCGACTTTCTTGTGGGTAATTGTGCTAGGCGTTTATTGGAAAAAGGCAAATGCAATAGGTGCGTTAAGCTCTATGGTGGTGGGATTAAGTAGCTATATCATCATTCACACGTTTAAACTTAGTCCGTTTGGTTTCCATGCGATTGTGCCAGCGGTATTGTTAAGTTTAATTGCCTTTTTAATTGGTAATTTGTTTGGTAAAAACGACCGCTTGTAAAGCAAAAAAGTGCGTGGATTTAAATCCACGCACTTTTTTATCACTTATTCATAAAAGACCACTTCATTTGCTGATAAGCTCACTCGTGTTCCCGCTTTTCCAGCCACAATGTCTTCAATGTCTGACAGTGAACCAATCGCAGCGTCTTTACCTGTCGCTTTCACAAAGTTAATCACAGCTTGTACTTTTGGCCCCATAGAACCAGCTGCAAATTCTGCGCTTAATGCTTCAAGGGCAGCAGGATTGGCTTTAGCAATTTTGCGTTCTCCTTCTTTTTGGAAGTTTACACAAGTGGCATTCACATCGGTGGCGATAATAAATAAATCGGCATCAAGATGATTAGCAATGACGGCCGTTGCAAGATCTTTATCCACTACCGCTTCTACACCGGTTAATTGACCTTGCGCATTTTTCACACAAGGTACACCGCCACCACCACCGCAAATTACAATGTGATCTTGAGCTAATAATGCTTTCACTGCATTTATCCCCGTCACATCTTGCGGTTTAGGACTTGGTACGGCACGACGATAATATTGCCCATCTGGCATCACCGTCCAGCCTTTTTCTACGGCTAATTTTTCAGCTTCTGCTTGAGTATAAACTTGCCCAATCGGTTTGCTTGGTTTGGAAAAGGCAGGATCGTGTTCATCAACAATAACTTGGGTAACTAATGTTTGAGTCGGTGTCGCTGGAAGCAAGTTAGTAAGCTCTTGTTGTAACATATAGCCAATCATGCCGACAGTTTGTGAAACCAGTACATCTAATGGATAGGGTTCGATTTTGCTATCTTGTGCATAATAAGCGGCGTGTTGAAGCGCTAATAATCCAACTTGCGGACCGTTGCCATGAGAGATAATCAGTTCGTTCTTGGGTTTGACTTTTGCCAGCTGTTCTGCGGCTAAACGAATATTGGCAGATTGATTTTGGGCGGTCATTGGCTCGCCCCGTTTTAGTAGTGCGTTTCCACCTAGTGCAACGACGATTCTCATTTTGGCTCCTTAATACTTATCTCTGGTTTTTATTGAAAAGTCCGCGCACGCAAGCGGTCAGATTTTGCGAAAGTTTTGCGTACGCGTGAACAATGTCATGGCGGTTAGGCAAGGCTTGCAACCATAACTGCTTTAATGGTGTGCATGCGGTTTTCGGCTTGCTCGAATGCCACATTCATTGGTGATTCAAACACATCTTCAGTCACTTCAATCCCATTTGTTAAGGCAGGATAGAGGGCTGCAATTTCTTTCCCGACTTTCGTTTCGCTATTGTGAAAAGCAGGTAAACAGTGCATGAATTTCACTTTTGGGTTACCAGTGCGTTTCATCAATTCAGGTGTAACTTGATATGGCATGAGCAGATCGATTCGCTTGCCCCAAGCTTCTAGTGGCTCGCCCATTGATACCCAAACATCGGTATGCACGAAATCTACACCTTTGACGGCGGTATCAATATCTTCAGTAACGGTAATACGAGCCCCAGATGCTTCTGCAAATTTTTGACACATTGCCACTAATGATTCTTCAGGTAAGAGTGCTTTGGGTGCGCAGATACGCACATCCATGCCTAATTTTGCGCCAATAAGCAGCAAGGAATTACCCATATTGTTACGCGCATCACCAATGTAAACGTAGCTAATTTGACTTAATGGCTTCTCACTGTTTTCCATCATAGTTAAAACGTCTGCTAACATTTGTGTTGGGTGGAATTCATCTGTTAAGCCATTAAAAACGGGTACGCCAGCGTATTCTGCTAATTCGTTTACGACAGATTGTTTAAAGCCACGATATTGGATGGCATCGTACATTCTGCCTAATACGCGAGCGGTGTCTTTCATTGATTCTTTATGTCCAATTTGTGATGAAGTTGGATCAATATAAGTCACATGCGCGCCTTGATCGTAAGCAGCCACTTCAAAAGCACAGCGGGTACGGGTTGAGGTCTTCTCAAAAATTAAGGCGATGTTTTTGCCTTTTAATAATGGCTGTTCCGTGCCTGTATATTTTGCGCGTTTCAGATCGCTTGCAAGGTCTAATAAGAATTTGATTTCACGTTCAGTATGATTAACAAGACTCAATAAATGTCTGTTTTTTAAATTGAATGCCATGATTTAACTCCTGAGAAGCATTGGTAAAAGAAGCAGAAAAGTAAACCGCTTGTGATGAGTAAAAGAAAAGGGGAAGAGAAAGAAAATATTTGTGAGATAAATGAAAATAGAAAGGGAAATGGTACCGAACAACAGGGAGGTATAATCAGAAAAAGATTGGGTTCAGTGAGCATTTTCAGTCTATCTAAAATAATGAAATTTATCTTAGACGCACATTTTAACAAGATTTATGCGGTTGTCAATGACGCAATCGGTTGCTTTTGCGATCTTATTCTACTTTTATGCGTTTTTATGCAGTTAAACTGCATAAAAATTACTAGAAAAGATAAAATAATTTGAATGGTTATACCTCTTTAGGATTATTTGATTTGCGAAAAAGCAAAGTTGGTTCTAACTATTAAACAAATTGAAGTATGTTGACCGATTTTTTGCTATGCTAAGCACCATTTTTAGATTTAATTTTTTCAATTTTAACTATTCATTGTTGATGGAGTGAGAGATGAATCCAAGACGTAAATCTCGATTAAAAGTGGTGGTTGCGATCTTATTGGGATTAGCGGTAGCAGTTGGGCTAACGCTTTACGCATTAAGCCAAAATATTGACTTATTCTACACCCCTTCTGAAATCGTTCAGGGTAAAAATAATGATCCGAACCAAAAACCAAGTGTAGGTCAGCGTATCCGTGTCGGTGGTATGGTGGTTGAAGGCTCGGTAAAACGTGATGAGAAGAGTTTGAAAGTAGAGTTTGAAGTTGATGACATTGGGCCTGCGATTTCTGTGGAATACGAAGGTATTTTACCGGATCTCTTTCGTGAAGGTCAGGGCATTGTGGCACAAGGTGTGTTGATTGAACCAACTCGCTTACGCGCAACAGAAGTGCTGGCAAAACATGATGAAAACTATATGCCGCCTGAGTTAGGTGATAAATTAAAATCACAACATAACCAAATGGGGGTTTCTGATTCTGATATGAAAGGGGAATCTGCACGCGATAAAGCAGTGCAAGGAGAACAAAAATGATTGCAGAACTTGGCAATTACGCCTTGGCATTGGCACTAGCTTTATCTGTTTTCTTAGCGATACTTCCGTTGATTGGTGCTGAAAAAGCAAATGTGAAATTGATGGCGTTAGCCCGCCCACTTACTTGGTCAATGTTTTTAGCATTGAGTCTTTCATTTGGTGCCCTATTTTACTTGTTCGCCGTTAATGATTTCAGCGTGCAATATGTTGTGAATAACTCCAATTCACTACTGCCGTTGCAATATCGTTTATCAGCAGTGTGGGGCTCGCACGAAGGTTCATTATTGCTATGGATCTGGTTGCTTTCACTCTGGGCAGTTGGTGTGGCGACTTTCACCCGTAAGATGCCAGAAGAAGCAGTGGCTCGCGTATTAAGCGTAATGGGCTTAGTGAGCATTGGCTTTTTAGTCTTTATTATTTTTAGCTCAAACCCATTTGGTCGTACTTTTCCTGATTTCCCTGCAGATGGGCGTGAGTTGAACCCAATGTTGCAAGACGTTGGCTTAATTTTCCATCCACCGTTGCTCTATATGGGTTATGTAGGATTCTCTGTGGCGTTTGCTTTCGCCATTGCCTCATTGATGAGTGGCAGATTAGATACCGCTTGGGCAAGATGGTCTCGTCCATGGACAATGGCAGCTTGGGTTTTCTTAACGCTCGGTATTATTTTAGGTTCATGGTGGGCATATTATGAATTGGGCTGGGGTGGCTGGTGGTTCTGGGACCCAGTTGAAAATGCTTCGCTGATGCCATGGTTAGCGGGTACAGCACTGATTCACTCGCTTTCTGTTACCGAAAAACGCAGTACGTTCAAAGCATGGACAGTATTATTAGCTATTCTGGCTTTTTCATTGTGTTTACTTGGGACTTTCTTAGTCCGTTCAGGCATTTTGGTTTCTGTACATGCCTTTGCTTCTGACCCAACACGTGGTTTGTATATTTTGGCTTATTTGGTGTTGGTTATTGGTGGCTCACTACTACTTTATGCCTTCCAAGGAAACAAAATTAAAAGCCTAGATAACTATCAACGTTATTCGCGTGAAAGCTTGTTATTACTTAATAACATCATGTTAATGGCGTTTTTATCAGTTGTATTTTTAGGTACGATTTTACCGTTAATTCATAAACAAATTGGTTTAGGCAGCATTTCTATTGGTGCCCCATTCTTTGACCAAATGTTCTTAATTTTAATGGTGCCGTTCTCGCTTTTATTGGGTATTGGCCCATTAGTAAAATGGCGCAGAGATCAAGTTTCTGCAATTCGCACGCCAGTCATTATTTCACTGATTATGATGGTGGCACTAGGTTTTGGTTTACCATATCTTGTTGGTGATCGCTTAACTGTAACTGCAGTATTAGGTGTCATGATGGCGGCAATCATTGTGATTTTAAGCCTTTATGAAATGCATACGCGTGCGACACATCGTCATTCATTTTTAACTGGTGTATTTAAACTTTCGCGTTCACATTGGGGCATGACTTTAGCCCACTTAGGTGTCGCAATGACGGTTTTCGGTATTGCAATGAGCCAAAACTTCAGTATTGAAAAAGATGTCAGAATGCGTGAAGGCGACAGCGTACAGATTTTGGATTACCAATTTACGTTTAAAGGCTTGAAAATCACAGATGGTGCAAACTATCAAGGTGGGACGGCAGATATTGCGATTACTAAAAATGGCAAACCAGAAGCCACGCTTCATGCAGAAAAACGTTTCTACAATGTCAGCAAAATGGGAATGACCGAAGCGGCTATTGATTGGGGCTTCTCTCGTGACCTTTACGCAGCACTTGGCGAACAGCTTGAAGATGGCTCATGGGGCTTACGCCTTTACTACAAACCATTTATTCGTTGGATTTGGTTTGGTGGTTTATTTATGGCAATTGGTGGTTTACTCTGTATGCTAGATAAACGTTACCGGATTCGAGTGAAATAAAAGCGAATCTCAAATTGACAGTATTATTGCAAGCGGTGAAATTTTTCGCATTATTTGCAAATTAAAATCAAAAGGCTAATGTTAGGTTGTTTAACATTAGCCTTTCTTTATCTCTTATCTCTTACGACATCCTTCCATTCTCAATACCAATCACCTGATCACAAATAGCCATAGTCGATTGGCGATGACTCACGAGAATAATCAATTTTTCTGCTTTCACGTTCAACAATGATTTCAAAATCATCGCTTCGTTTAAACTATCTAAATTGCTAGTCGGTTCATCAAGCAAAATAATCGGCGCATTGTGTAAGAAGGCACGAGCAATACCGATACGCTGTTTTTCACCATCAGACAGGTTACCGCCCAATTCCGTCATTTTTGTTTGATAACCTTCTGGCAAGCTTAAAATGAAATCATGAATTGA
>FLSK01003109.1_pt1 | contig 31451 bp, 46 predicted proteins | sample 1550541 | NCBI WGS metagenome assembly FLSK01 (sample SAMEA4031773, study PRJEB14383) | metagenome | biome: human; feature: oral; material: saliva | place: Philippines | collected 2014
TCAAACTTAGTAACCCTTAAAATAGCAAAAGGAAAGAGGTCTTTCTCGCTCTTTCCTTCTTCTCTATCTTCATGATTAATTTCAGGTAATAACCCATGATATACTGTAACTTTCTTATCTTGCAATTTCTCTACTAAGAAATCAAATATTAGCTTCTCTACTTCAATTATCATATCCCTATCACCCTATTTATCTCATGTTCTAATCTCATTCTGAATTTTTCATCAGCATAGCCTTGTAGATATTCTAAAATAGATAAATTTCCAAGCATTTGAGGAGCTGAAACTGACATTAGTCTTTTAATAGTTTCTCTTTTTCTACCATTTTTTGTAATGAATTTACCCGTTCTTTCAAAAGCTCCTAGATGTCCATTTTTATATGCTATAAAAGCGTTTGGTAATGATTTATACCCTCCTTTTTTTACAGCAGCTTGAACTATTTTTCCTTTTGTCCTGGTCTTAGGATTTAGCTTGAAATGGTCTAAACCTATAACTCTACCACTACTTATGATAGAACCAGTTAAATTACTTTTATTAGTTTTAAAGATATTAACACTACTAAGCAACTTACTTTTTTGTGCAAAATAAGACTCCGTTGTCTTCCTGATTTGCTCAGTTTTTACCATTTCAAGTGAACGATTAATAGCTCTTGAAATGCAACTAGGTAACTCACTCTCATATTTTCCAAGAGTATTGATAACTTCATTTATTCCTATAGCTTCAACCTTAACTCCTATCATTTTTCATCATACCTCGTTAAGTCTATTTCCAATAGACCCATGTCTTCCTTAGCTTCTTCTACTAAATATCTAACGCCATCTACTAAGATTTTTTCTCCAGAGTGAGGCGGGTATTTAAAGAAAGATTTTTCTATAAATAGAGTCATTCCTTCAATAAATAACCCCTCATTCTCTAAAGATCTAGTTCTGTTTCTCTGCTTATTCTGAAATCTCTCCTCATCGATAACACAGACAGTTTCTTTTTTTCCTATAGTATGTGTGTCTCCAAACTCTTCTAAGTTCAAAAAAACACTAGCAAGGTCATTAGTAACTTCTTCTTTAAAACTCATAATTAAGCCTTTTTAGATTTTTTTGAATTTTTAGCAGTTTCTTCAACTTCTGTGTTTTCTTCAGTAGCTTCTTCAAGATTTTCAGTTTCTATTATCTCTTCAGTTTCTACTACTTCTTCAGCTTCTACGAGTTCAAGGGATTTAACTCTTTCTATGATATCTGATTCTAAGATATCCACCACTTCACCAGGATTATAAACTATTCCACAGTAAATCAGTGATTGTTTAACTTTTAATTTCATACAGTCCCTCCTTATTTAACTTTTAAGACTTTTATAGCATCAATGTCGAATGGAACAGGTAAAGGTCTTGACTCTGTTCTTACTTCAAGAGTATTAATTTTTGTATCTTCATCTTCAAAAGGGACTCTTTCTGCAACTATTATCCCTTTAGCTATATCTGCTGCAGGTCCGTAGTGTAAAGTATTATTAGATGGTGCAAATAACACTCTTCCTTCTGGAATCATTTTCACTGTATCATATGTTTTTCCATCAGCTTTTAACACTGAATGTTGAGTTTGATATGAGTAGATAGGGATATTGTAAGGAGCTAAAGTTCCTATATATATAGCCCCGCTTGCTAACTCTTTAGGATCTATTTGCCCAAAATTAGCATTTTTAATATCTAGTAATTTAGCTATTTTTTCATTTTGAGTAAATAGTCTTGCTGCAACAGGATCCATAACTATATGCTCAACTCTTTGCCCTGTAGTTTCACCTATTAAAGTGATTACTGATTCTATATCTCCTGAAATATCTGCATTTGGTTGATTCCATAATACTGTAGGTGTAATTTCTTGAATTGTTCCATATTCTATTTTGTCTTCAACACCTTCTCCTTTTACTACTATTGATCCTTTGAACATTAAGTCAATACACATTAACTCTTCTCTTCTTGAGATTTGTTCTTCAAAGTCTGCGAAAGCTTCTCCAATTAATTTGGCTTTTTTCTCTTCTGGAGATATTCCACCATAGATAGTTTCTCCTGCTGACTTAGCAAAGTAAATTTCTTGTGCAGAGAATGTTTTCTTTGGTGCTACCTTTGGAGCACTGTAGTATTTAGATGCATAACTTCTTTTTACTACTTCTGTTCCTGGAATTAATTCAGATACGAAAGGAGCCACTAATTGTCTGCCTTTTCTATACTCAATTTCCCATTTCGGGTATTCATGAGTTTCATGTTTTGCAAAAAACATGTCTCTAATAAATGTCTTTGGTTTTATAACTGACTGATCATATACTCCTAAAAATTCTAATAATACTGCCATTAATATCTACCTCCTAATTCTTTTACTATTATTCCTTTATCTCTAGCTTTTTTGATAAAATCAGCTTTAGTAGTAGCTGCTTTTAGCTCAAGCCCTTCGAAAATAACTTCCCCAAACACTACAACTGTAGTTTTAGTCTTTGCTGTAGTTCCATCAGCTGTTTCTAAAACTATTCCAAATAAATCTGTTCCATCAGATAGCTGTGCACTTGCATTCACTGCTTGCCCTCTCTTAACTGATTTCCCTTGTGGCACTTCTAATTCCATAACTTTGTGACCTGTACCACTTAATAACTGGTCAACTCCATACTCATTACCTTTTTCTATAAAGCTCATTTTGTACCTCCTGTCTTTTTATTCATATACTTTAAAATATTACTTACTGGTATTCCTACAACTGTTCCTGAACCTTCTTCAGCTCTTGGTGCTACAGGTACTGTTGTTGCTTGACTCTCATTTTGTATGTTTTGAAGAGTTTCTTTGTTTTTTTCTTTTTTGATACTTAAGATTTTTAAGGCTAGATTTGCAGCATCTACTGGTTCTTTAAATTTAGCTGTATTTACAACATCATCAAATCCTACTATTTCAAGATTTTCAATCGCTTCAATTCTATTTCTTTCTCCTTGAATTGCTGAATTAACTATATTTTCATATAGTTCTGGATAAGTTGCTTTGAACTTTTCTACAGTCATTTCTTCTGTGTTTGTGACCGTGTTTTGAGTAGGTTCAGGAGCGGGTTCTGTTACTGGTTCAGTAGGTTTAGATCCTGGAAAATTTTTAAATTTTGAAATATCAAATGCTAAACTATTTACAATTAGTAAATTATTAACATTTTGTAGATTTTCCACTTCATCTACTATCTCATCGATAAATCCATACTCTTTAGCTTCTTCAGCATTGAACCATTTTTCTTCGTCCATAAGTGCTGATAGTTCTTCCTTAGTCTTATCTTTAGCTTTAGCCAAGTAAGTTTCTAAAATACTATCTTTAACCTTATCTAAAAGAATTCCAGTTTTTTCCAGCTCTTGCTTATTTCCATAAGCCCATGTCAATGGATTATGTATCATAAACAAAGCATTTTTTGGCATTTTTACAACATCACAAGCACTAGTTATAATCGTTGCTGCACTTGCCGCAAGACCATCTATAAAAGCTGTAACTTTAGCTTTATGATTTTTTAAAGTATTTGCTATTGCCACCGCAGCAAATACACTTCCACCAGGTGAGTTGATATGTACATTTATATTTTCTACATCACCTAAGTTTCCAATTTCTTCTTTGATTGTTTTGTCACAGACATCGTCCCAATACTCATCAGAACCGATAGTCCCATACATAACAACATCAGCACTTTTAGCTTCTTCATTCTTCGTTATGTTCCAAAACTTCTTTGTCATTTTCGGCATTGTTAATCATCACTCCTTTTTCATCTAATAATTTGTATTCTTTTGCTAAAATTCTTACATTTTGCTCAAAATCACCGCCATTAAGCTCGACAGTTTCTTTTGTTCTAGTAGAGAATCCTTGTTGAACTCTTAAAGTACTTGCTTTAACTTCTTTAAGGGGGTCAAGTTGCCCTTGGCTCGGTCCATTCCACTGAGCTCCACACCAAGCTTTTGTTAGTAATGGGTCTTCTCCATAGTTCTTCATGTCTACTCTACCTAGCAAATATGCTTCTCTTAACCACTCTTCATAAACTACTTGTGTAAAATTACTAGAGAACCAATCTCTTCTCTTTCTAAACATTTTCCAAGCTTCTAATAAAGCAGCTCTACTAGCAGAATAACTGGCTGTAAAATGCTTAATTAATAACTCGTATGGAACTTCTAAAGCAGCTCCTATTTGCCTTAAAATTGAAGTAACGAAAGGGTCAAACTGTGCATTAGGTCTACCTGGATTAGTAGCAACAACCTTTTCTCCAGGATTAAGCCCTTGAACTAGCCCTGGTGTTAACTCTATTGTTTCATCATTAGAGCTATCAATTTGTTCTGTTTCATCTAAGACTTCATGGTCTGCAATATTAGCTCCTTGGGCATTGTCCTTATCACTCTCAATAAATATCGCATACATCCCACTTACCACTGCGGCCATAAGTTCTGCGTCAGTATATCTATCCAGTTGCTTCAGTGCTTCGATTACTGGAGATAGAATAGGTATACCTCTGACTTGCTCAGGTCTTTCGGCTAGCATTATGTGTAAAATGTTTAACTGCTCTTGCTTTCCGTAAACAGAAATAAAGTCAGTTTCTACATTTCCTGATACATCAAGTGGGTGTTTTCTTGCGACATAATATCCAGAGATTCTATTATTGTTATCGATTTTCACTCCATCAACAATAGTTTCATCATTTTGCAATGTAGAAGGTGTCATAACTCTATCGGGCTCAATTATTTGTAGCTTTAAGCTATAAGGATTCTTTGGGGTTTCAAAATAGTTAAATTTTACAAAACACTCGCCATTCAAGAGAATTGTTAGGAATACTAGGTCTTGAACCTGGTCAAAATTAAGAACTCCCATCTGTTCAATCTTATCGTCTGCCCACAATTTGAATTCTTTTTCAATAGTAGTTTCAATTGCTTCAGCTTCTTCTTCACTAATCCCTAAAGTTTCATAGTCAATTGCTGATTTTAGCTTTAATCCGCTACCAATAACGTTTGAATTGATAGTTTTCATAACTCCTTGAGCAACAGGAGCCCCCATATACAAGTCCCTTGACCGTTCAACTAGCTTTTTCCTGTTCTTGTAGATGTCTTTTTTTACGCCTCCACCAGTAGAAATCCAGCCTTTCATAGAACTTTTTGTAGTAGATGCCCCATGATTCGAGTAACCTGTGTTAAGAATTTCTATTTTTTTTCTAGCTACTTCTCTTTCAAGAGCCTTTTTTGGGCTAAAAAAAGCAATAGTTTTGTCTAATAAATTCATTTTTCACCTCCTTTTGCAACAAAAAAAAGAAGATTAAAACCTATAAATCTCTAGGTATTACTCTTCTTCCTAATTTTTTTCTTCCATTGTTATTTAATTTGTCAAGTTCGCCCTCCCAGAAGGCTCTTCCTTTTCTAATTTCAGATAAATCTTCTCTCACAAGCTCTCTTGTACCAATTTTATAACTTTTTCCAGTCAGTACAGCTATTTCCGCCTTTCTATAGACTTCAATCATCTGTGAGCACTCTTCTCTAGTGTAATTCAATTTATAAGGTCACTCCTTTCGATAAAACTCTTCTTTTTGATACTTTCGTAGTCTTTTTTGTAGCTTCAACGGTATATTTTTTATTTAAGTTAGGATTTGCTATTTTTAAAGCTGCATAAGCATAGTTCCTTAAATCTAGCGGTTCGTTTCTCTTAGTTCCTATCACTTTCCAGATAGTTTTTTTAACTCCTTTTTCCCAAACAGTAGTCTTAACTTCAGATGTCAGACCTTTGAAATATGCTTCATCATAGCCCCTATCTACATTGCTTGGAAAGTGCATATACATAGATCCTGGTTCTTCAATTTTTAGTCTAGCAAGTATCGTTTCTTTCCCAGTATTAACTCCTAAATTAAACAGCGATATTTGCATTCTGTTAGTACGAGAAGGCTTAGATACAAAAGCTACTCCATCTCCACCTTTACCCTTAATACCGAATACTCTCCTAAACTCCCTAGGTTTGATATATTGATAAGCTTCTTGAGTATAATGTCCTCCAGTGTCTATACAAGTACAAAGAATTCTTATTTTTTCTCCGTCAGCATAAGAAAACTCCGTTTCCAAGAATCTATCTAATTGTTCCCATACATCATTTTGACCAGGAGAGCCAATAAACTGTTTGTAGTAAATACCCCAAGACTCTTCTCCAAGTCCCCAGCCAACAACTTCAATTTCTAATCTGTCATCTTGAACATCGACTCCAGCAGTTAAAACTTGAACTTGGTCAGGAATTTCTGCGGTATACTCTTCTTTTCTCTTAGAAACATCTAAGAAATCTATCTTTTCCACTTTTTCTTCCCATGTTTGGCCAAGACAGGTATTCGTAAATACCTTCATCATTTGCATATTACCTTTTGCAGCTTTAAACTTTTTTATAATTTCTGGCCAGGTAGAAAAAGGACTGTATAACTCTGAAATATGAAAGCCTCTAACACTCCAATCATCTACTTCTTCCTGTGGTTGCCATATGCCGTGTATCATATTTCTTTTCCATTCATGCTCACTTGAAATTTCTAAACAATCAGAGCATTTATGCCCAACTGGTTCAAAGATTATGTTTCTCCATTCCAATTTTTGAAATGAACCACATTTTGGGCAAGGTATATAAAATTCTTCTTTTGTCGAATTCTCATATTCTTTCTCAACTCTTGAGTCTCCTTTGATGGTTGGTGTGCTAGTTATAACGATTTTCTTATTCCAGAAAGTTTTAGTTCTTTCAATCGCTAAGTTTAATGGATCTCCTTCTCCACCAACATCACTTTTAAATCTGTCCACCTCATCTGCGAGTAGAATTCTCAAAGGTCTACTCGATAACTCAGCAGCAGAATTACTTCCAACCAAAGTGATATATCCACCAACGAATTCTTTTTGTAGTTTGGTATCTCTTCCGTCAACTTTGTTTAGAATCTTGTTTTTAAGCTGAGGTGTACTCTGTATCATGTCATCTAGTCTTGTACTAGAAAAATCTTCTGCTAAGTCTTTGGTTGGCAAAAGATACATGATAGGAGCTGGGTCATAATCTGCATAATACCCAAATACATTCAATAAGATTTCTGTCTTAGATAACTGAGCTCCATACATCATCACTATTTTGGTTGTTTTTTTATCTGAAATCGCTCTCATAACTTCCCTTTGAAATGGTACTCTATCGGTTTTCCATCTCCCTGGTTCAGCTGATGTCTTAGAACTTAAAATTCTATATGAATCAGCCCAAGTATCTATAGTTAACTTTGGCGGAGGCTTCAAGGTTTGGAATATGTCAGCAAATAGATTAATTGTTTTTCTTATGCTTGGATTTTCTATTGGGTCCTTTTCCTTTGCTTTTTTCATCTTCCACCTCTTCTTCATCTTCCAGGATTATGTTTTTATTTTTAAACAATTCTGGACTATATTCACTTAATTCTAGCAAAACATCTTCTATAGAACTCAAAACTATATCCTGGATATCTCCAAGATTATCACAACCCACAACCAAAGGTGCTATTTTGTTAGGTACTGCTAACAATTTCCCTTTTAAATTTGTGAGCATAACAGTCATAACTTTCTTAACTATCTCTGCCGAGTGCAGTTCATTTTTTAACTCTGATATTTTTATACTTTTTAGCTCTATATCTTTTTCAATTTTTTCAGTTTCTTTTTTAAGTTTTGTGTCTTTCAAATCTACATCAGCAGAGTTTTGTTCTTTAATAAACTCAATAAAACCTTTTACACTCTCTACGAGTAAATATTTACCTCTGTTTCCACTTTTTTTCACAATGCCATCTTGAGCTAACATTCTGATATATCTATCTGTCACCCCAAACATCTCCGCAAGTTCAGGGCTACTAACTATTTTTTCTTCTATGTTCATTTTTCACTCCTTAGGAACGGAAATCGTTAAAATTTTGACCAATATTCAGGTGGAGCTCGGGATTCGCGAGACCCGCTTGACTTTTTTATATTCTGAAAGAACCTATTTCACTAATTGCTGCTTGTTATAATCTTTCAGTATGTTCTTTTTTAGAACTTTTATATTTTTATTTGGCGGAGAGTATAGGACTCGAACCTATATGTCCATCAGGACAACAGCTTAGCAGACTGCTCATTTACCAATTAATGTAACTCTCCAGTCGAAGGTAGCAATAACTACCTTTGTGCACTTTGACTCGCATTTTTGTTTATAGCCGATATAATGCTGAAAGTGGGCTAATCAATAAAAAAACTCCCACAGGCAACGTATTGCACACATTTAAGTGTAATGGGAGCATTGATGTTGGTATCCTGTGCATATTGGATTCTCACCAATGATAGGCTAACTCTTCCGCCTATCCAACGTATTAGGTCGATGCACCATAATTGGCAGAGGCTTTTTTATAGTAGAGCCTCAATAACTACTAATGATACACTAAAAATTAAGGAAGATTCTATGAATCCGTTAATCTCAATTTCTTCATGCTACCATACTAACACATTTTTTTTAGCTTTAAAATAGACACTTTTTAGCGCCTTTTTAGTGGGTTTTTAGCGTTTTCTAAAATTCTATTAATCTTTGTGCCTTAAAATGGACTTTTAAAGCTCCTAGTATTCTATTTCTCATTTTGTATGTGCTAGTCACGTGTACTTCTAGTTTCTCTGCTATTTCTTCATATGTCAACCCCTGAAAGTATTTTAGCTCAATGAAATTATAGTCTTTATTATCTTTCACCATATTCAAGCACTCATCTATTCTGAATAACATTTCTCTATAACGACTTATGTTATTCGATATTCTTTGCTTCAGCTCCTCTATTTGTTCATACTCACTTTTTATTTCATACCCATTTCCCCCTTGACCTCCAACACCACAGCATTTTTTTAGTTGCGGGTTAGCTAGGTGCTCAGTTTCTTCTTTTATCCTGTTTTTATACTTAGGATAACTGTATAACACATCTTCAATTTCTTTTAATACTATTCTTTGTTCCTGTGTTGCCAATCTGTATCCCTCCTTTATTTTAATTTTAAAAGCCCATCTACTCCAAAACTTGTGTACTTATTAGCCAAATCTATAGTTTTTTCAAGCAATTCAAAATTATTTTTAAATTTCTCTCTAACTTTTATAAAATTATCTATAATTTTATCTTGTCTTTCTATAAGCGGTATAGTTATTGGAATATGCTCAAAATCTAATCTAGATAGTCTCTTAACTTTTTCTCCAACTGCTTTATCGTACACGTATTGTCTTACTATATCTTTATAGTTAAGATAAAATGTTATGTATTTCAGATTTACTGCATCTTCAAATTTTTCTTTTAAAGTTAGAATAGCCACATTCCCATTTATTGCAGCAGGAACATCTTTTTCATATAAGATACATTTCCCAATACATTCACAATCAAAATCTTTTAGATTTACAAGTAGTTGTTTTTTATTCAATTTTATAGATTTTTTATAAGATTCTCCATTAATTTTTGTCATTTCTTCATCTATAAAACAATCATATTTTCTAGATATCTCGCCATAAAATATAGCAGGTTCTCCATTTTCGGTTATGTCTTTTTTTGTAAAATCGCTAGCTCTATCTACATATTTTATATTAAAAATATCTGAAATTACTACCGTTGTGCATCCGAAAACAAAGTTAGCAATTTTGATTGTTTCTCTAATAAAGTCATCTCGTTCTTGCATCTTTTCTTACTCCTCATTCTATTTTCAAATTTTTCTACAATAGCTTTTAGTTTTCTAATATTTCCCATAAAGTCTATATTTGCATCACACTCTTTAATTAAGAATAAATCTAACTCTAAATTTTTTTCTACTCTATTTATCCATAATTCTGATATCTGCCTGTTTAGAGCATTTATGTCTATTTCTTCTACTTCTTTTTCTTCTCTTATTTGCTCCCATCGATACTCACTCACATCTAGCTTCCAACTATCTGAAATTATAATTTTATCTATCTTACAATCATATAATTCCCTATAAACATCATCTGTTGTCTTATTTTTGTCGATAACTAAGAATAAAACGTCTATAGAAGTATCGGTAAATGCGTTACTTATAACATTTAATTCTGCTAGTCTATTTCCAATTAATTCTCTAAACTTTTCTTCGGTTTTTCTGTAACCAACCCCTGGAAAAAGTATATAGAAGGCATATCTCTTCGTATATTCAAGAGATTTCAAAACAAATATATCGTCCACTACTCCTGATTTTTTCCAAGTAAATTGCTTTTGTATGTTCTTTTGCTCATGTTCTGTTAAATCTTTGAATTTTAGAGAAAATGGAGGATTCATTATTACACAATCCACTTCTAAACCTTCTTTTTCATATTCAAAAAAACTTTTAACATCTAATTCTGTATTTTGAAAGTTTTGTCTAACTGAATTAATAGAGTTTTCTTGTACATCTACTCCGTATAACATTGCTGGATTAACAAATTGCTCTAACTGACCACTTCCTACTGCCCCGTCGAAAACAGTTGGATTTTCTAAGTTGACATATTGCTTAACCTTCTTAGCTACATATTTTCTTAGTTCAGTCCCTGTTATGTATTCAGCTAGTTTCTTAGAGACTTCTCTGTTATTGTGCTCCTTAAAGCTCATAAGCTAACTCACCTCTTTAGCTCCATACTCCAAAACTTCTAAATCTATCCCCTTTTCTTTGTATATTGCTTTTGTACTTCTTATAAACTCTAACTGTGCTTCTTCTAGTTCAGAATCTGTTAGTTCATTTTTTCTAAAAATAGATTTTTTAATTGTTTTTTCTGTATTTCCTTCTTTAACTCTCAAATCTATTTGGTATCTGTGTAACATATTTAATCCCACTCCTTTATATTTCTACACAATAGTCTACGTCGAAATCAGCATCAACTTCTTCTGCTATGATTCTTTTTACCCACTCTAATGCTTTTATCTTAGCTTTAGCATCATAATATTGATTAGTGGCTATTTCTAAATTATCTATTCTTCTTTGTAATTCTTTTTGTTTTTTTTCAAGCTCATCAAATAAATCTATTAAAGTTTCCATGTCCCACTCCTTACCTATCTCTTATACTTCCCATTCTTATAGCTTTCTAATTTCTCAATATGCTTCTCAAAATCTTGCTCTGTTAATCCACAAAGCAACAACAGATTTACTGTAGCAGTTATTAAGTCTAAAGATTCAGCTTTAAAATTATCCATGTTTTTAATTGTTGTAAAAGTACTAGTTTCTCTAACTTCTGCCAATAACTCTTTGTACTCTTCTTTAACTTTTCCTAGCTGTGCTGCTTCGTTTGTATAAGCTATTGATTTATAGTTCATTAGTTTATTTAAGTCTATATTCATTTAATTGTCCTCCATCAGTTCTGGATTTTCATAAATATTTCCTACAACTTCACAACCTTGTGCAACTACATCAATTAAATCAAGAGAATACTCTTCAAAATCTCCCTTAAATTCTGCTCTAAAACTTCCATTTTCAAAAATAATTTTATAATAGTTTTCTCCAAAACTCTCAAAAACAATATCTCCCTCATAAATTTCTTTTCCATTTTTATCTTCTAATCCTATGTATTGCATAAGTTCAATATCATTAAAATCACGATATGAAACAACATCTCTATAAACTCGTCTTTCTTGAAAGTTTATAGATTCAACATTAAACATTTCTTTATTTAATTTATCCCAAGCTCTAAATTTAATCTCTCTCATCTTCTTCCTCCCAAGTTGCTATTTCTTCAATCTTCTTACTTTTATTTCCGCAGTCTATACACTCAACAAAATCTTCTCTGACTAACTGCATTGTGTGTTGATAATACTCTACTATCTCAATACTATCAAAATCAGCTTCCATATATCCACGAAACCAAATATTAAAATGAGTACAACCGCATTTTTTACACTTCCACACTTTCATCACTCCAAATTATTCTTAATCCTGGTTGACTTGATGATAATTCCAATATTATTCCGTTTTTTTCCATTTTTATATAAATGACATCTCTTTCTTGAATTGAATCATCATCCTCGGCCAATCTTATCTCTTCAACAATACCAGCATTTTTTACTATTCCAGACATATGTCCCTCAGGTTTCTCGCCAACTATATATACTTCATTATGGTATGGCATTTGCACTTCTATCGCTACTATTTTGATTATTTCTTCTGCCATTATTCATCTCCTCCAATCTCTCCTGCTCTTACCTTAGCCCAGAAGTTTTTTTCTAAATCTTCTAATTTTAAAACTACCTTTTCAGCTTCTTCATAAGTCTTAAAACAATTTCCACTATTTATTGCATAAAAATCAATCCAATGGTCATTTTTATAAACCAAATCTGTTACTACCCATTTGAAAGAAACTTCGGTCCTAACCCTTTCAACAATAAAAAAGCTTTCTTCAAGTTTTGGTTTCCATCTCTTAGGTATTCCATATTTTTCATTAACTAGATTTACAAAATTTTCTATACATTCTTTTTCTTCATTTGTAATTAACGTATATTCTCCAACCCCTTTATAATTAGCTTCTGTACAAATTATATACTCATCTATTTTGTACTCAACTTTTAGCATTAATTTAGTGTTAGCTTCTATAAAAAACTCATTATCTTTCATTTGTAATTTGTTTTTTATAATCCTCCAAGCCCACATATCCCAAACTTTTTGAAATTCTATCTCTAAAACCTTTTCTTTTTCCATTTTATCCTCCTATTTTTCCACTTCTTACTAACTCCCAAAAATATCTATATTCTTTAGATTCCAAAACTGCTTTTGCTTCATCTGAAAATAAAAAATAATTTCCTAAATCATATCTCTCATTATCTAAATCATTTCCATAATCTTGTGTTTTCTCAACTCTGGAATTATTTATATAAAAATATATTCCTTTAAATTTTCTCATAGGATACCTCCTCGAAATAATAGCTAAAACTAAAGCAGCAAACAATTCTTTGTCATCAACATGCACCTGATTCCTCCAGTCTCACGACACTATCATCAACTTCTCTCAACCACATACTTTTAAAATCTTCAAAAGTCTTAATTACATCGGTTATCATAGATTTCAGAACTACTCCTATCATATTTCTTTTATGTGAATTGATAGTTCCAAACATCATAATTACAAGAAACATAGTTCTAAGAAGTTCTAAATTATCTCCTGTTTCTTTGTGCTCACATTCTGCAAATACCTCATCTAAAATTTTAATGACATCTTTTTCAACTCTGTAATTAATCTGATTCTTAAATTTATCAACGATTTTATCAGATGCTTTTATAGTTCTAGTTAGTATAGCTTTATAATACCTGTTCAAAACCATATTTTCTTTATCCCAAAGTTCTCTATTGATTTTCAAGTATTTATTAATTAAGTACATCAATGTAATACCTTGCATATCTCCATCTTTGTGTACTACTCTTATTTTTCTCATATGCATCACTTCTTATTTGCTTCTTTAATTTTCTTAATTCTAACTTTCAAGCTCTCAACAAGTGCATCTTGTACATCTCCTTTGTTTTGTAAAGCTTCCACTACATCTTCATCTCTAGTCTCTTTACAAACAAGATGATGTATTATTACCTTTTCTGTCTGTCCTTGTCTGTGTAGTCTTTTGTTAGCTTGTTGATATAATTCCAAGCTCCAATTAAGCCCAAACCATATCACATGATTACCTCCAGCTTGTAAGTTAAGTCCATAAGCCGCACTTGCTGGGTGGGCTAGTAGTATATCAATTTCTCCTTTGTTCCAGTCTAGTTGGTCTTGTGGAGTTTTCAAAAGTCTTATCCTCAATTTGGAGTCTTTCAAAGCTTCAATTATTCTATCCTTGTCATGCTGGAAATTATAGAATACTAGTGCAGGTTTCCCATTTAATTGCTCTATCAACTCTAAAAATCTTTCAATCTTACAATCATGGACTTCAAAGACTTTTCTGTTTTCGTCATAGATAGCTCCATTTGCTAATTGTAATAACTTGTTAGAAAGTGCTGCTGCATTTGCAACTGTAATTTCAGTGTCTTCAAGTTCAAGTATGGCTTTTTTCTCAAGCTCATCATAAGACTTCTTAGCCTTGCTATCTAAAACTACAGGTACTTGTTCATAGATTAAATCAGGTAGTTCCAAATAGTCTTCTGCTTTCATGGATATACAGATATCTGATATCTTTTCATATATGGCTTCATTGGATCCTTCTTTGGCATCATAATTAAAAATTACAGTTCTGTTCCTTTGCCCTGGTTCGAAATATCTTTCTCTGAACTTTCCAATAGTTTTTTCTAATCTTTCTCCCTGATCTAGTAGATACAGTTGAGCCCACAAGTCTATCAAACCATTAGGTGCAGGTGTTCCTGTAAGTCCAACTATTCTAGTTATTTTGTTCCTAATGACTTTCAAACTTTTAAATCTTTTTGATTGATGATTCTTAAAGCTAGACCACTCATCAAGTACCACCATATCGAATGGCCAAGCATTTTTATAGTAATCAACTAACCATGTAACATTCTCTCTATTTATCACATATATATCTGCTGTTTTTGCAAGTGCCTTTATACGCTTCTGTAGCCCACCTAAAACAAGAGATGTTTTTAGTAGGGATAAATGATCCCATTTTGCTATCTCATCTGTCCAGGTAGCCTCTGCGACTTTTTTTGGGGCTATTATTAATACTTTTCCAACTTCAAATCTATTAAATTTTAAATCTGCTATTGCTGATAAAGTTATTATAGTTTTTCCTAGACCCATATCTAACATAAGACCTAACTTGTCATCTGATATCATTCTGTCAATACAGTATTTTTGGTATTCATGTGGTACAAACTCCATCATGCATCACCTCCTCTATAAACTTATCCACTTCTTTAAAAGAGGCAATTACTCTTACATCACAATTTAAGTTTTTAAGTTTATTTATAAAATTTCTCTGTAAAGGGGATAAATTCTCTCTTTTACCCTCCGCTTTTAGCTCCACAAAATAAACATCTCCTCCAGGAACTATGACTATCCTGTCAGGTACTCCTGCATTTCCTGGAGAAGTCCACTTCATACATAAGCCATTTTTATTTTTTACACTTTTAACTAAATATGCTTCAATTTCACTTTCACTTTTTTTCATGAATTTTCTCCAATCTGATATGTAACTAACTTTCTTTTTTTTCTTATATAATTATATAAATATAGGATTTATAGATTTTATAGAATATATATACCCTTTATTTCTTTATTTTTATATATTAATATATAAAAGAATGTTACAATGTTACAAATATATAATATTACTAATAATACTAATGCTTTTTGATGTAACTTTCTGTGTAACTTTCTGTGTAACTACAAAAAAGAAAGTTACAAGTATCTTTTGTAGAATGTTACATTTTGAGAAAGTTACACCTTAAAAGTTTCAAAATTTTAAAGTTCAGTTTTTCTTCTATATCCTCTTTGAACTCCATATTTCCCGAATCTCGCAGTCCCCTTCATTTTTTCCCATTTATAAAGGTTGGATAATATTTTATTAAGCTCAATACTGTCGCTCTTTTTTAGGTATCTAATATCCATTCTTAGGGCTTCTTCCCATATCTCAGCTGCACAAATCCTATCTCTTAGAATGAGATCATTTTCATTGTATTGCTCTTTGCTATTTTCATAATCATCTAAATAAGTTCTTTTTCCAAATAAATCCATAGTATTCCAATTTTTTGGTATTTTCTTATCTAAGTAATCTAATATAATGCCTTTGTATATATTGTCCTCCGAGTGCAATTCCTGTTCTTTTACTGCTATATCTAATGCTTCTTTTGATAGAACTAAATTATAAGATTTATCCTTTGCAAGTTCACAAGCCTCAGCCCATATTTGGTCTAGCTCATCTTTCAAGTCATCAAAGATAGATTTTTTTGGATTAAATATAAAACAATCTATTGGCCAGAATCTTCTATTCCCTGTTTCATCTCTTAAAAAGTTAGTATCATTTGCAGTTCCAAAGAAGGCACATCTTCTTGGATATTTTTGAGCTCTACGCCCATACGAGGCTCTAAAGACATCATCAGTTCTACTTAAAAAGTTTTTAACCAGGTTCATTTCAGATTTTCTTAAAGAACTAAGTTCTCCCATTTCAAGTATCCAACTCCCCTGAATTAATTCACAAGCATCTTTACCTTCCACATTAACCAAACTATCGTTATACCAGTCCATACCTAATATTTTTAAAAATGTACTCTTACCTACTCCTTGCGGACCTATTAAGATAGGCATATTATCCCATTTAATTCCACCATAAATAGCTCTTTTAGCTGCAGCTACTAAAGACTTTTCAGAAACTTCTCTAGTGTATACATTATCTTCACAACCTAGGTAATCTATAAATAAAGTTTCTAGTCTTTTCTCTCCATCCCATAAAGTTAATTGAATTCTAGTAGCAACCTTATTTTCTGCATTTTCTTCTGCAATCAGATTAACTCCATCTATGATTTTATTTGCAGATGAGATACCATAAGCACTCTCTAAATACCATCTAAGACCAGCATCATCTGTATCGGCCCATAACCTATCATCAGCTTCAAATTTTCTATCCCAAGGTACATCTTTTCTTACGAGAATTCTCGAAGAGAAAACATCTTTGAAAATTTTAAACTTTAATTCTTTATCATTTCTTAGAATTAAAATTATGTTGGACAAAGTGCTAAGCGCTTTCATACCATCAGCACTAAATTTAAGTTCCTCAGTCCAGTTGTCATCATCTTCAACTAATACTCCTTCTACAGCTTCCACATCAGGATTATTAGAGACCGAGAATTCAGCTATTGCTTTTTGTTGACTTTCATTTAGTAAATCTTTTCTAACTGGAGTTTTATTAAGCACCCATTCTTTCATAGCTATCCAAGATGGTAGTTTGGCCACGGGGGTATTAACTTCTGCTTGTGTATCCAAATGCCCGAATTTATGTAATCTCACTAAGTCAAAAGCATTTACTAATTTTTGACTACAAGGGTCTGTTGCGTGATGCGAGTATAAGAAAAGCCCATCTTGATACACAATAGCTCCAGCAGTAGTACTTCCACCCACAAAGGTTAATCTATCAGATATATCACAGGGTTCATATACTCCAGGTAAAAACTCATCTATTGCTTGGTAAATGTTGAACCTTTTACAAAAAGCACCTACCATACCCCCTTTTTCTAAAGGGTTTTCTTGTTTCTTTAACATATTTTGATGTAGCTTTTGAGCATCAGGAACTTCTGGCCATGTTGTTACATCTCTCCAATCAGCATACATATTAAGGACTGCCTTACCATCTAACATAGGCTTATCTTCATAGGTAAATACATACTCGCTATCAGTAGAATGGCTTGGCCAATACATTAGCCTAACTGCTTGAAAGGTAGTAGGATCACAATAACGTAATCCTATAGACTCTGCTACCTTTCTTGCTATCGGTTCATACTCATCGGCGGACACATCTTCAGCTAATGGCAAAATAACTCTAATCCTAGGTTTAGTAGTTTGGTGTTTACGAGTGCTGTATACGGCATATGCACAGCCTAAACTATTAAGAGTTTTTATAATCTTAGTGTCATCTCCATAAGCTAAGTTATCTAAGTCAAGAGTAATTAAACACCTGCTTTCAACGGCTTCATTTCTTCTAAGATTACCTTTTAATTTTCCACCAACAAAGCCTCCAACATCCTTAATATCATCTTGCTTAGCTTTAGAATAAGATAAGAACTCATCTAGTGTTTCAGTTGATATTTTAGGTTTTCCTAATCTTTCTACAAATCCAGACCAGGTAATTTCAGTTCGTACCCATTCCTTAGAGTGCCTGTTATTTGCTTCAGATATTATTAATTTTCTCGAGTTCTCCATCTGCTGTCTCCTTTTATCCAAGTTCTATTATTTTATTTACACAATTAATTGCATCAGGAATTTTTAGAGCGATTATATTTCTAAAAGTTTCATTCATCAGTAGAGCTTTTTTAGTTGGCATTTCTCCACAAATTCCAAATATTATAGTTGTCCAGTCTGTATCTAATTTATTTGCAACACTATCTAAAGTATTTTCGTTATCATATTCATCTGCTTCATTCCCTTTTTCTATCCAAGACAGGTATTCAACTGCCTTGTTGTAATCCTCTTTCCCATTCTTTTTTTCAGCACGAACCAGATATTTAATCACATTCCAAATTCTAGTTCCTAAAGGGTTAGGCATGTCTCTAACAATAACATCAGATAAGTCTTTACATTCAAAATTACAACCTGGTATCACATAATGTTTTGGTGAATGTACGTTATCGACAGCTAACTCTATATCTTTTTCAAAGTCCTTTTTTAAATCTCCATCTGGAACTTCTCCAATCGCAACCAGTATTTTCTTTTCAAGAGTAGGACTCTCTACATTAAGTCTTCCATTTTCTAAATGTGATAAAAAGCCTTGTGTAACTCCTATTTTTGTAGCAAATTCTGTTTGTGATATTTTATTTTCATCTCTAAATTTTTTAATTTTTCTTCCTATATGCATAATTTCCTCCTAATCTTTCATATAATAGCTACCAGTAAATCCAGCAGCATTTAATATAAGCCCCTTGGCCCAACTAATTTCTTCTGTCATAGTTTTTATAACTTCTTCTAACTTCACAGATTTTGGAACATCTAGTATTATCTCATCGTGTACATGGAACACTATTGGCCAACCTTTATCTTTTACTCTTAGCAAAGTTTCTGCTAAGCAGTCTCTTGCGATAGCTTGTACAATGTTTTCCGTTAATTTACCGCCATAAGTTGGGATAACTTCCCACTTCTTAGATGTTTGATTAATACCCATGTAATGCATCTGCATTTGGCCAAATTGATTTTCTTTTAAGAATGGCTTTGGGTAGAATAGTTTTCTACTGCTTGGTAATTCAATTGTGAAAAAGTCTTGACCATAAATAAAGTCATACTCTTTAGCTAACTTTACACATTTAACTATCTGTGGTTCTCCAGTCTCTAATACTTCAACAGAGGCATTCTCTAATGCATACCACAACTCCACAATTCTTTTAGATGATTTTCTCCATCTGTCTACAATGTCTTTCATTTCTTCACCTGTCAGTCCCATATCAGCTGCACCCATAGCAGTTAAAGCTCCAACACTACCTTGGTAACCTAGTGCAAGTTCTGCGACCTTTCCTTTAGCTCTAAGATGATAGTTTTCTTCACCTTTTGCTATAGTGTTGATAGGTACTCCAAACATTTGAGATGCAGAGGCTTCGTAGATTTTTCCATGAGTTTTAAACACTTCCATTCTCCACTCTTCTCCAGCAAGCCAAGCTATAACTCTTGCCTCTATTGCTGAGAAGTCTGATACCACAAAGTGATTACCTTCAGAGGGGATAAATGCTGTTCTGATAAGCTGTGATAAGGTATCAGGTATGTTTCCATAAAGCATTTCTAATAGTTCACCATCACCTTTTTTAATAACATCTCTAGCTACATCTAAAGTTTCTATATAGTTACGAGGTAGGTTCTGTACTTGAACTAATCTTCCAGCATATCGTCCTGTCCTGTTAGCTCCATAAAATTGTAAAAGCCCTCTTACTCTCTCATCTTTGCACATAGCTTCGTCCATTGCTTTATACTTCTTAACAGATGTCTTAGAAAGTTCTTGTCTTATCTCTAAAACTCTCTTTGCTTTTCCATCTTCTAAAGTATCTACCATTTTTTCAACAGTAGCTTTTTGTAAATTCTCAACTTCTTCTCCTGCTTCTTCTAACCACTCTAATAGTTGCTTAGCAGAGTTAGGATTATCTAGTTTAGTTATATCTCTTGCTTCTTCTAGTAAATTAGCCCTGGATAATGCATCTATATACAGAGCACCGTTCACTAACTCACTGTCAACTCTTACTCCGTATGCATTCATAAAAGTATCTAACACCCATAGCTTCCACTCTCTTTCAGGGACAGGAAAAGCACTTAATCTTCTACCTATCTCCATTTCAGTAACTACGTCTTGCATACAGTATTCTTTAAATAATTCCCATTTTTCTGGAGCATGATGTGGCAGGTTTCTAGTTCTGTTCCCATTACTTTTAGTAGGATTACAAGGTATACAGAAGTATCTTATTAAAGCACTACCTGTTGTTAGCTTTTTCTTATCTTGTGGTAAACCCATTGCATTACCTATTGCAGCAAGACCTGCAGTATATCCACAATAAAGACCATGCACCATTGTGCAATGCCATTGTTCTAATGGAGTTTCTATTCCAGCCATGTTCAAACACCACCACTCAAAGACAGCATTGTAAGCATATTTAATACAAGTTTCATCTTTTAAAAGAGCTAATACTTCTTGAGGTATAGCTTCACCTTGAGCAAGGTCTACTATTTTTACATCTTGGCCATCAACAGAATATGCGAATAGAAGTATCTGAAAATCATCACTCATTGCATATTTGTAAGCACCTGATTTTCCTATGTCTACAGAGCTAAATGTTTCTATGTCTATATTTAAAGTTTTCATAATCGCTCCTTTTTGAAAGTGAAAGGCAGTTTTCACTGCCTCTCTATTAAATTTATAGTATTGGTTCTCCTGTAACTGGATCTATTTCAACCTCATCAAATTCATTTTCTGCTTTAATTCCTACAGCTGATAAAGGTTCTCCATCCATTAACTTTTGTACATTACCTAGACCACAACCTATTCCTTTTTTACCACTTACTGCATAAGGGAAAAAGTTCACTGATACTCTCGCATAAATTCCTGAGTATATTTCAGATTGGTTAAGAATTGGTTGAGCTCTTACATCAACTATTCCAGGTTGGTAATCAATCTTTGCACTTGCTGTAAACACCCAGTGCCCTTTACATTCGGGTCCGAACTCTTGACCATCTGAAGGTCTTACTCCATCTCCATCATATATAGGGATAGTTGGTTTTGGAGGTTTAACTCCATTCCACACACTGCTAATTCCTTTTTCTATCGCGGCATTTATTGCCGCATCAAGTTTCATCTTAGTTTGTACATCTGTCTTTGGAACTAGAATTGTACAACTGTACTTTTCTTCTTGCCCTTTTTCTGCTGCATAAGGTTTAAATAAATGCACATAACTTAATCTTACTTTCCCTGTCATCACTCTAGTATCATTTGCCATTAATATCACTTCTCCTTTTATAAATTATTAATATCATCAACTACACTAAATTCATCTTCTGCCTTTATCCTGTTCATTATTGCTTCTCTTTTATCAGATGCATCTACAAGAGTTGGCTTCCCTACATTCATAACTATTAAATTTCCAACTAGATTATTAAAATCTTTTTTACCTATTACTTTTTCCATCTGAGCTAATGTTAAGTACTTTCTTTCGTATAAAAGTTCTTCTGCAATTCCATTTTCTTTAAGTACTTTTATAGCATCATCTGTGTTTTTAAAACTTCTACTACCTCTACCATTAACAGCCTTCCAGCCAGGAACAATATTTCCTTTTAAACTTTCTGCTAATGCATACTCTTTTAAATCTTCTGCCCATTTAGCTAAGTCTTGAGCCTTTTGCAGAATTTCTCCAATTTCTTCTAAAGATAATTGGTCTGCAGCTTTAAACTCATACTTAGCAAGTTCTAAATTAGCATTAGCTCTCTCTTTACAGATAGATTTAGCTTTACAAAACTTACAATGTTCTCCACACTCAAAATCTCCCTCGCCATTTAAAGCCATTACAGCCTTTTCTTGAGCTTTCTTAGCAAAGGTTAGTAAATAATCGAGACTACATTCCCAAGTGTCTATACCTGTTAATCTTGGCTGTACGATTGACATTTTAATGTGCTCTATAGGGAATATCATTTCATAAGCGAGATATGCTCCTAATGCATACAGAAGTAACTGAGCATTATTTTCAACACTTACAGGAACACCTTTCCCATATTTAAAATCTATAACATGTAAGGTATCATTAGAGATTAAGATACAGTCAGCTGTACCAAATCCACCAGGAACATATTGTGAGAAATCTACTTTTTGTTCAACAGAAATATGTGGAGTAGTTTCATAGCTGTACATCTGTTCTTGTATAAACTCTACATACTCATCTGTGTAACCTTGCATTTCTTCTTGGTACAACTCTTTGTCTTTTAATTTCTTCATAGCAGAGGTAAATTTCCTAGAGGTTAATCCAGGATCTATTAACTTTTTCACTTTTAACTCTGCTATTTCGTGTGCTAGGCTTCCTTCTTTTGCATATTCACTTTCTACATCTTCAAATTGCTCACAGAGTCTTACAGAAGGTGGACAAGCCATCCACCTTGATGCACTAGAAGGTCCTAATAGTGCATGTGCCATTAAATATCAACTCCTAAATTTTTAAGTTCTTGAACAAAAGCTCCATAACTTTCTTGAGGCAGAACAGTTATAGCTTTAACTCCAAATTTACCTAACAAATCTTTCATAGCTTTTCTGTTATTTTCAATGTCTTTTGCTACCCAAGCTGCTGCTATTCTTTGTAAATCATCTGCAGTATACTCAGCTGTCTTAGTTGGTAAAGGAGTTGCTACAGCTACAGGTGCTTCTTCTTTTTTAGCTGGTGCTATAGGTAGTTTTTGAGCAGGAGCATCTTCTACCTTTTCAACAGATTCTTTTTTCTCAACTTTTTTAGCAGTAGCATTATCTATTGCTTCACCAATTGCTTTTTGTGTATCTGATTTTGGGAGAGCTATATTTTCAGCTAGATTTATATAGTTTCCCCTTACAAAATCTAATATTTCTTTGCTAACTTCTTCAACACTTCCAGTAAATTCTACTTTTACCATTTTTATATCCTCCTATTTGCATTTTTTATTAATTTGTGGTATCTTATCATTAAAGTGTGTATATTTGTCTGTTGCTGATGTGGTAGTCGCAACAGACTTTTTATTTTTTACCTGCATACTGAACACCTCCTTTCGTATCGCATAATTCCAGAGTTCTTTAATATTTATCGTTAAAGGTTCTCCAGTTCTTATATTTTCTAAAACAGCAATATCGCCATCTTCTAAAACTAGCTCATAATAACTATCATTTATTAAAAACATTCCCATCACCTACAATTTGTCTACGAGTCTAATGATAAGTTCTCCGACTCTTATTTTTTCGTTCATTACTTTGAGTTCTCTAAAATCATCCATGTATACTTCTAACATTTCTTTTATAATTTCTTGCTTATAGCTAGATTTGTTGACAGGCAGTTCTTTTAAAACTTTGTATTCTTTACCTATTTTTTCTAAATAACCTTTATTTTTTAATCTATTTAAGTAAGTTCTAACAACACCTTCGCTTATATTCAAATCATCAGAAATTTCCTTATTTGTTGCAAAAGTATTGCTTCTTACGTATTCCAACACTTCTTCTAATTTAGTCATCTCTATCAACTCCTTAACTTCTTAATGCCATAGGCATGATTATATAATCTGTGTTATCCTTGCTAAATTTAACAGCACTTCTATTATTTTTTCCTAAAGCAATATTAAATTTATTATCCTTAATCCACTTAAACCACAGATCCACATATTTAAAATCTAAAGCTGTTTTTAAACTAGCTTTTGTATTATCCAATTCCATAATCTCTAAAAATAATTTGGACTCATTATTTGGATAAGCTTCAACAGATACTTTTCCATTTTCAAAGTTAAAAAATCTAGTAAAATACTCTGTCCCACTTACAGTCTTTAACATTTTCCAAACTATGTTTTCAGTAAAATTAATGAGAGGATATGCTTCAGAATGGCTTTCATACTCTAAGTCTTCAACCACCTTTGATATATTGGGGACTTTTATATCCTTCATAGGTTCATACTCAGTTACTTCCATCTCAACTTGAACCGCGATTTTTCCATCTTTAAGTACTGCTAAAGATTTAGCTTTTTTCAACACATCTAGAACATCATACATATATGCAGTATTTGTTCCAGGTAAATCTTCATGAGTATCTTTAATAGATGCAAGTCTATATGTGTCAGTAAATCCTGCATATTTACCACAAACTATCAACCCTTTAAGTTCTCCAGACTTTGCAATACCCGCAAAATGATTTAAAATTTTTATATCATCTTTTCTTAAAACTGGAACTTGTTTTCCTTCATTTTTAGAATTGTATTCGATTATATTCATATTTTTCTCCTTGAAATCTTAAATTTTTTAATGTATAATCTAGGTGAAATATGTTACCTAAATATCTTTTTTGAAACATCTGTGTTAGTTTGGTCGCTGTTAACAGATGTTTTTCTTTTATATATAACTAATATACTTGCTAATACTATTGCTAATTTCTTCATAACTCTTCTCCCTTATGTTTCTCAAACCAATCTGCCAACTTATCTTTAATCACTAAGTGCTTTACACCAACTTTTATAAAAGGGAAATCTGCATATTCTCTAGCAATCTGTTTTAACTTTTGTAATCCTATGCCAGTTAATTTAGCAGTTTCTGGCATTGTTAACATCATCTTTTCTTCCATAAATCCTCCTTTTAATTATTAAGTTTTATTAATTGCTCTATTATGTTCATACATTCATTTTCAACGAATGTTAGATTATTAGCAGGTCCACTATCAACATGAGCAGTGTCAAAACCAATATAATAAATACCATCTTCAAATCTATATCCACTATAAGTTAGTCCACCATGACACTCAATATCGTTGATATCATCATAGTGTTGCTCGAAGTAGATATGATTTTTCGGTACTTCTACATATCCAAAGTACCAGCTATATAAGATATCATCCGTGCGAGTTATTACATAACTATACCCTTTAAAAATTCCAACTTTCATAACTCGTTTTTTATCCTCCTTTTTAAAATAAATCTCCAAAATCATACAGCTCTACATATTTGCAGTAGAACTTCCAGATTAAATTGATTAACCATTTTGCCTTAGATTTGATATCCTTTAATGAGTAGATTAGCCATACAGTTTTATATTTAATTGCATCTTTAAAAGATGATCTTGCAAAAGTTTCAGCTTCATTGATTTTCATTAATAACCCCCATTTCTATGTACTTTTGGATAACTTCAATAGCATCTATTAACTTTATATTTTCGGGGAAAACTATAACATTTACCCATTTTTGAAATACTTTACAGTGTATTTTGAACCTCCTTTATTTTCCACAGTACTTAAATTGCCCCTTAAAGCCTTTCACAGTTTCAACTCCCAAGAATCCGAAGCCATTAGATCCTTGAGTGCACCATCTTTTTTCATATTCGTTGACTTCATTGATAGACCCAACAAAGTCATAACTTTCAAGGGAACCATCTCTTCTACAAGCACTAAGTTGGTTAATTCCGAACAGCTCTTTAAAAGCAATCGGTCTACTAGCTTTGTGACTAAAAATCCCTAATATATTTTCTAGTTTTTTCATTTTTATCCTCCCTTAATGTTTCATTCCTTTATAAATTTTTTCTAAATTATCTAACGCTACATCTCTCATTTCATGCTTACTATGGGTCAACACATCTTTGATATTTGAGTACCAGATTTCAGCTATTTTCTTATCGGAATAGTGGCTGTAGTCAATTCCTAATAAGTCCATTTGGGGTTTACCTCCCAGTACAACCAATCCAAACATTATCTTTGCTTCGTGATTTTTAAAATATAGATCTTCCATTTTTCCTCCTTTAAAAAATATCTCTAACTATTACTTTTATTCTTTTAGCCGCTTTGTAGGCTTCTTCTAAATCTTTAAAATCAAGAGATACAAAAGCTCTTCCAAATAGAATTGGGAAATCGTGGCAAAAACAAATGTCTATGTCAGATTTAAAATTAACATTAACCACTACATTTTCAGAAATAAAGACATTCAGATAATCTATTTCAGATAAATCTTTAGCCGTTAAAGTATCATCTGTTTCATGCCCTTCACAAGCTATTCTGTAATCAAGATCTAAATCCTTTACTCTTTTAATAAATCTTTTTATCTTCTCAACTTTTAACTTATCCATATACTCTCCTCTTATTCGCTTAAAAAAACATTAATGAAATATTGTTGCCCTTTACCAGTAACCTTACTAGTTTTATTTACTGAAATATGTCCATCTGAATGTGTTACTGCTGTTTCTTTTATTTCAAACAGTCCTAAGTTCATTGATTTTTGAGTCGGCATATTGTAATCAGATCCTTGTCTTTTTATTAAATATCCATTCTCTCTCATCCATTCAAATAATCTTTTTTGACCTGTATCGACTCCGTTCTGCTTAATCAATTTTGCTAGATCACCAATCAATATCGAAGATTGAGAAGTTGCTACTGCATCGGCAAATATTACTTTTGGTTTATCTTCTTTTACTTTATTTTCAAGCAATTCAATCTTTTTTGTATAATCTTCTATCATATGAGATTGAATTTGATTAGCTCTTGCTAGTATCATCTCTGGACTATTCCAAGCTTCTTCACACTTAATAAAATATTGTCTCGCTTGTTTTCCTTTTTCATTTCTTTGAAGCATTGAAATTTCTTTTGCCATATTCAATGTCATTAGATGGTCTTGTACTACTTTAACTCCTGAAATCCCACCACTTTCACTTTTTTGTGAAACTGGGATAAAATCAGTATTCTCGATAAATCCATATTCAGCCATTCTTTCAAACCATTGAGTATATGGAGTTTTTATCTCCAAAAACTTATGTAGTTCTCTACCACTTACTAATTGTTGTCCGTCTTTCACTTCAATTTTTATTAACTCGTTCATATAATTAATCTCCTTTCTTTTATTAAAAATTATTTTTTTAAAATAAATTACTCTTTATATGCAATTGATTAGGTAAAAAAAATTAAATAAACATCTTCATTTAAGAGATTTAAGTAATTTTTTATGCGGATAACTTCTGTGATAGTGAAATCAGATCCTTTTTTCCTATTTATTTTATTTGATAGACCAGCTACAGAAAGATTGATTGTATCAGCTAACATATTGTAAGATATCCCTTTCTCACGCAATAACCCTTTTAATTTATTATATGCCACTTTGATTCACCTCCTAGAATTATTAAAAAAATAAAATATTTCAATTTTTTACTCGTGTGACGATAAAAATACTTTATCATATCTTTTAAATCTTGTCAAATAAAATTTATTAAAATTTAAAAAAATTTATTTTATTTGCATTTAAAGAGTAAAAATGATATACTCGACATATAACATGATAGGAGGTAATTATTATGTCTAATGAAATAAATTACGCCTTACTACTAGAAAATTTTTTCTCAAATCCAAGTTTTTTTGGTGGAATAGTAAAATACTGGAGAGATGAAAAAGGTTGGAGCCGTAAAAAATTAGCAGATGAGGTTAATATGCACCCAAGCAATATTCAAAGATATGAAGAAGGAAAAATAGCAAATATACCTTTTTCAGTAGTTTCTACATTTGCAAAAGCTTTTAATGTTAGTATAGAAACTTTTTTAGGAAAAGAAGTAACAGATAAGGTGTCTCAAACATTTTTTGAAGATTTTATAAAAGAAAATGACAGAAAAAAAGAAAGAATAGGGGATTTAAGAGTAATTGAAAATACTCTGAAAAAATTAGGAGTTTCATATGCTCCTAATACTAATGAGATTCTAGATGAAATACAAGAAGGAGTCTTAAATCCAGAAATGACTCTATTGGGTGGGCCTTTCACAATAAAAACAGATTTAGAGATATTAGTATTTATAATCTTATTACTTTGCCCTAAAAAAGATCCCTTTATTGGAAGACTAATAACTTTCGATGAAACAAATGATTTTCATGGAGGAATAGTTGAAAAAAGGGCAGAAGAGTATGCTAGAGTTATATGGGATCAGCTTAGTAATTTTTGGCTTTTAGTAAAATCATTTAGGTCTCCCTCATATAACAATAACACTACTTCTAGAAAAAGATTTTTAACAACAATAAAATCTTTTTTAAGATTTTTAAGGATAGGGAGATTATCACAACAAGAATGTAAAGAAATTCTGGACGGAATAAACTTAGCTTATTCATTAATGGATCCAGGATCTGTAGTAATAAATTTAGATTACACAATAAAGGAGGACTAAAAATGGCAAGAAAGGTTGTTCCAAAAGAAATTCAAACACAAATACTTTTAAAAAGTAAAAGAAGATGTGCTTTATGTTTTGGATTACATAATGATACTGACATAAAAGAAGGGCAAATAGCACACATTGACAGAAATAATAAAAATAATAATGAAGAAAATTTGGCTTTTTTATGTTTTAACCACCATAATGAATATGATTCTATAAAACGCCAATCTAAAAATTTAACTGAATATGAATTGTTAGAATATAAATCTAAACTTGAAAGATATATGGAGAATTCTTTTATTATTGGAAAAAAGTATTGCGTAAATGATTATAAACTTTATGATGAATTAAAAAATAATTTTATTCATACTGGGATTATTGCAAAATTTCAAAGTTTTTATTTTGGCCATACATTTTATTTAGAAGATTTTGAAATTAGTGAAGGGTACCATGGTAGTGATTTAATAAATTTTTATGATGATTGCTCTACATATATTAGGTTTATAGATTCTGAATTAAATAACTTTTTTAATGTATTTAAAAATTCTTTCTGTGCAGCTGAAAGTATGTTATCTATTTATTATCAAAATTATGATAATGATAATCGAATGTACTATAATAGGGCTTATTCAGAAATAGAAAAATGCAAGCATAGGCAAGAATTTAATACGCACGTTAACAAAATGCTAAATGCTATATATAATATATTTAATCTAGTTGAAAGCACTAGAATAAATTAAAAAAAATACCCCAACAGTGATATTCGTAGTATCACTGCAGAGGCTAAAAAATAAACTACATACATTTTAAAGATAAATTTTAAACACTAAATATAGTATTTAAAAATTAATTAATACTATACCTTGTGTTTTGAAGCATAAAACTTAAAAGTTGTCAAGTTTTTCTTGACAAAATTTGCAGAGCATGATATTATTAACCATAATTAAATTTAACGTCAATGCTCTTGCAGTTCTTAAATGAACGAGGTACGTCCTTATGCAAGAGCTTTTTTATTTAAGGAGATGTTTATGTATCAAAAAGAGCACAAAAGTGTTGATGAGTTAATTCAAATTTTTAAAGATAGAGGAATGATGTTTAACAACATAGATAAAGCAAAGGAAAGATTGGCTAACATAAATTACTATAAAATAAAAGAATTTGCAAAACCATATTATAAACTTAATAGTGATAATGAATATAAATATCAAAAAATAGCATTTGAGCATGTTTTAATAAGGTTTTATCAAGACAAAAACTTAAGGATTCATTTACTTCACGCAATAGAAAAAGTTGAAATATCATTTAAAACTAAATTAGCATTTATATTAGGAAAAAAGCATGGAGCTTTTGGATATCTTGATTTTAAGAATTGGGTCAATAAAACAAAATTTTGTAAATACTATATTTCAGATAAAGAAAAAGAATTTAAAAAATTAATAAAAACGCTTCTTGAACGAAAAGAAAATAGTATTATTGAAGAATTTATTCGTGAAAATCAAGATTGTGAATACCCACCTATTTGGATGATTATAGAAATACTAACATTTGGGGATGTGCTAAAACTTTACGGATTAATGTCTGAAAAAAACAGAGAAGAAATTGCTAGATATTATGATAGCACTGATTACGAACTTGAAAACTGGTTAAAAACTTTAAAACTCATAAGAAATTTTAGTGCACACAATATAAATGTAATCGATTGCAAAATAACAACAAAACCAATTATAAGGAAAAATTGGCAACAATACCTGTTTACTTTTAACGATAAAAATAATATCAAAAATGTTACTAATAAAATTGCTGTTGTGATTATAATATTAATGTATTTAATAAAAAAAATAAACCCTGATTATGGTTTTGGAAACTTTAGAGATGTCTTTGAAAAACTTTTCAGAAATAATGATGTAGTAGCTAATCAATATGGATTTTACAATAAAGATTTAAAAATTTTCAGTAAAAACTTTAAAATATAAAAAATACCCCAGCAGTGATATTCGCAGTATCACTATAGGGGCTAAAAGAGTGTGTTCTCTTTTGTTTCGTAATTAGATTATAGCACACTCTTGCTTTTTATGCAATTTGAAAGGAGTGTGATTTTATGGCAGGCAGAAAAGCCAATGGAGAAGGTACTATCTCTACTGTTATAAGAAATGGCAAAACTTACTATAAAGCTAACATTACTGTTGGTTGGGATAGTAATGGTAAACAGATTAGAAAAAGTTTTGGTAGCTATAAAAAGTCAGTAGTATTGGATAAAATGAATACGGCTAAATACCAAGCTAAGACTAACAGTCTATCCAATTCTGATATTAATTTTGGAGAACTTTTTAAAGACTGGATCTTTAATTTTAAAAAGATAGAAGTTAGCCCCAATACTTTTTATGAGTATGAAGCAAGCTATAGATTAAGATTAATGAACTATTCTATTGCTAGAAAAAAGGCTAATCAAATAACTTTAAAGGACTTGCAGCAATACTTCAATGAGCTACAAAAAGACTTTACTGCTAACACAATTAAAAAGACTTATATCCAAATCCATTCTTGTATAAAGTTTGCAATTATTCAAGGAATTATGATGAAAGACTTCTGTCCTGGGGTAACATTACAGAAAATAACTAAAAAAGAAAATATAAATGTGTTCTCTAAGCAAGAACAGGAAATGGTTCTTAAAACTTTAGACAAAAGAGATATTGTTGACTGCTTAATTTACTTTACATTTTATACAGGTCTAAGGCTTGGAGAAGTTTTAGGGCTACAATGGAGCGATATTAAGGATAATATGGTTAAGATTACTAGACAGTATAGAAGAAATGTAGACGTGGATAAAGTAGACGATAGGAAATTAACTTATACATTTAAGGAATTGAAAACCAAAAATAGTGCTAGAGAAATCCCGTTACCAGATAAGGTTCAGGAGCTGCTAAAAGATATCCCACGTCAAGGCCAACTGATTTTTTCTAATCTTGGTAAACCTATTGAACCAAAAAAGCCTCAGAGAAGGATAGCTTCTATATGTAAAAAACTTAATATACCCCATAGGAGTTTTCACTCGATAAGGCATAGCTATGCTACTAGACTATTTGAGCTGGATATACCAATCAAAACAGTTCAAGTCTTACTAGGACATGGAGATATAGCTACTACGATGGATATTTATACACATGTCATGAAAGAGAAGAAATTAGAAGTTTTGGATAAACTAAATAACTTGTAAAAAAATAAGAGATTCTTAATTGAATCTCTTTTAACTTTGTCTGTTTTTTGTCTGTTGTAATTTTTATATTTTATAGATATTTATAAAACTTTATTAAGTTTTTAGCTTTTAAAACTTACGATTTTTAGCACTTTTCAAATTTTATAAAATCTTATTAAATAAAATGGTGCCTAGGAATGGATTCGAACCATCGACCGTACGGGTATGAACCGTATGCTCTAGCCAACTGAGCTACCTAGGCATTAATGGTGGAGATAAGCGGGATCGAACCGCTGACCTACGCAGTGCAAG
>FLSK01003340.1_pt1 | contig 30918 bp, 24 predicted proteins | sample 1550541 | NCBI WGS metagenome assembly FLSK01 (sample SAMEA4031773, study PRJEB14383) | metagenome | biome: human; feature: oral; material: saliva | place: Philippines | collected 2014
CTCCTGCTCCTCAGCGTCCTTTTCCTCGCCCTCGGAGATATCGATATCGTCGATAGCCTCCTCCAGGTCCTCAATGTCCTCACTGATGTCCTGCAGCTGCTCGGCGTGACGCTCCTGCTCCTGCGCAATGTTCTGCAGTTCCTCAAGAATGTCACGTAGCTCGCTACGGACGAAGTCACGGGTCGCAACCTCACGCAGAGCAATACGCAGCGAAGCAATCTCGCGGGTCAGGTACTGGGTCTCCTCCAGGTTCTGCTGGTCACGCTTACGGTCCTCAGAGGCCACCACGCGGTCGCGGTCATCCTGACGGTTCTGCGCCAACAGCAGCAGGGGAGCAGCGTAAGAAGCCTGCAGGGACAGCATCAGGGTCAGCAGGGTGAAGTTCAGGCTACGCGGGTCGAACTGCATCTCCTCCGGGGCCAGGGAGTTCCACGCCAGCCACACGCCACAGAAAATGGTCATCCACATCAGGAACTGCGGGGTACCCATGTAGCGTGCAAAACCCTCGGTCATGCGGCCGAAAGCGTCCGGGTTGGGGCTCGAGAACAGCTTCGGCTTGCGGGTGCCGGGGGTGCTCAGCTGAGAGTCGCTACGCTGCGGGCGGGAGTCGCCGCGCTCGCGGTTGCGTTCAGCGTACTTCTTCTCCAGGCGGTCCTTGAGGATGCGCGCCTTATCGATGCGGGGGTTCTCTTCGGTACGGTTTGCGTCGCGGCGATTCGAATCAGGCAAAGCGTCGTCCTACCTTTCGTACGGGAGTTCCATCATCGTAAGTGCGCCAGTCTTCGGGTAGGAGCGCATCGAGCACGTCGTCGATGGTCACTGCGCCTACCAGGCGGTGCGATTCGTTCACAATGGGAACGATGGTCAGGTCATAGGTCGCCAGCACGCGTGCTAGCTCTTCCAAACTTGCCTGGTCAGAGACAGGCTCAGTATCGGTATCGAGGATGTGACCAATCGGCTCACTCGGCGGCACACGCAGCAACTTCTGCATGTGCACCAGACCCAGGTACTTGCCGGTCGGCGTTTCCAGAGGCGGGCGGGTCACCATGACGGCAGCCGCCATCGCCGGAGGGATCTCCTCGGCGCGGATGTGCGCGAGCGCCTCCGCAACGGTCGCCTCCGGGGAGAGGATGATCGGCACCGGGTTCATGAGCGAACCGGCGGTACCCTCGTCGTATTCGAGCAGTCGACGCACGTCGTCTGCTTCGTCGGGTTCCATGAGTTCGAGCAGCTTTTCACGCTGGGCGTCGTCCAGCTCGATGAGAAGGTCGGCGGCGTCGTCCGGTTCCATCTCTTCGAGGACCTGCGCGGCACGCTCGTCGTCCAGGTGCGAGAGAATCTGCACCTGGTCCTCGGCGGGCAGCTCCTGCAGAACGTCCGCGAGGCGTTCATCCTGCAGCTCGGCGGCGATTTCGACCATGCGCTTATCGCTCATCTCGTGGATAGCATCCGCAAGGTCGGCGGGCTTGGAGTTCTCGTGGTTCGCCACGAACGCGGTTGCCGCCTGCGGCTCCACGTCGGTGGAGAGCACCGCCTCGTCCCAGTCGACGATGAGGGTCTCCTTGGAGCGGCGGCGCCACGTGCTGGAGGAGGAGCTGACGCGGGAAACGAACAGCTCGGTCACGCCCCAGTCGCCGTTGCGGCGCTGCTCAATGGCGACGTCCTCAATGACGGCGTCGCCGCTGCCGTCGAGCAGGCGCACGCGGCGGTCAAAGAGCTCACCCACGATGAGAGTCTCAGAGTTGCGCTGTTCGAAGCGGCGCAGGTTCACCAGGCCGGTTGAAATGATCTGTGAAGCGTCGATACTTCGCACACGGGTCATGGGCATGAACACGCGTTTCTTGCCGAGCACCTCAACGATGATGCCGACAACAATGGGTTCGGTGCCCTTGGCGGGGCGGGCGCCCGCAATGGATGCGCCCAGGCCACGTTTGAGTACGACGACGTCTCGGAGACGGCCGAGGCGGTCACCGAAGGGGTCAAAAACGTCGAGGCCCAGAAGGCGGGCAATATAAATCTTGCTGGGGGTGCTGAACTTCGAATTGCTCACCTCTCTAGGGTACGCTCCGCCGCGGGGATTCGCACTTTGAGGAGCTTATTTGAACAGGTGTTCGCTACGCCTGTAGAGGAGCTGACTACCCACCGGGTCCAGGGTTAGGGCGGGCGGTAGAATAGGAGCCATGACTTCTAACCTGCCGAATATTCCCTCGACCCCGCCTTCTTCATATCTTGCCTCTCGCCTGGCGCAGGCTCAGGGCAAGCCCCTGCCCGCCGGTGAGGCGATCGCCTCCTTCGTTCGTCACGATGATGCGCTCGCCGCTTTTGACGTGCTCAGCGAGCAGGATTATCCGGTGACGGCGCTGTACCTGGTCAATGACGGTATCCGCCAGGTGGAGTACCCGGTACAGCCCGGTTACGGTCGTGCCCTGATTTCTGCGGCGATTCAGGGTGCGGTGATTGGCCTGGTGTTTTCGGTGCTGATGACCCTTGCCGGTGACTCTTTTATCTCTGAAGCACTCAAGTACATGCCGCTGTCGGTTGCCGTGTTTGTGCTTTGGCAGATGTACGTTCTGCGTCGCTCCCATGGGGGTCGCTACCCGATGCGTACCGAGGCGATTCCTTCGCGTACCGTGATGTACGCTCTGCCGGAGTACGCTCAGGATGCGCGCCGCGTGCTGGGTGCGCACCCTCGCTTCTCGGCGGCGGTTGCGGCTGCGCGTGCGGCGGCGGCCCCGGAGGCTTCGCAGGCGCGTGCCGCTCAGAGCACCGTCTCGATGAATGGCGCACCGGTTCCGACCGGCGCCCCGAAGGCACCCTCGTACCGTGCGCAGGCGGGTAGCCAGCCAGCGCCGAACCAGAACCTGCCCGAGCGTGATACTACTGCGCAGAACGCGATGGCTCAGAGCGCGGCGCAGAACATGCCCGCGCCGGTTACCCCCGCACCGCCTGCTCAGCCCACTCAGCCTTCCGAACAGGACCAGGCAAGTACTGACCAGGCGAATGCTGACCAATCAACTGCTCAGAAGTCAGATACGCAGAAGCGCCCGGCACAGCGGTACGGTCTGCGCGTGGACGACCCGGAAGAATACGCGAAGCTGATTCAGCCCAAGCCGCAGCGTCCGACTCCGCGCCCGCAGGGCCTGCACGATAAGTCCTCGCAGGAGTCCGAATAACTGAACCTGCAACGGCGGTAGCCACCCACAACAGCGGGAAACAGGCATAGAAGATACGCACCGTAGAAGACAGCACTTAGAAGACACGAGAAAGCCCCTCACCGAACGAATCGGTGAGGGGCTTTCCCTATCAGACGTTACTAACGTAACTGGAGGCTAGGCGTTACTTCGCCAGGTTCGCCATCCACTCCTCAATGCCCTCAACGGTGCGGGGCAGTGCAGCGGAGAGGTTCACGTTGCCGTCCTCGGTGCAGAGCACGTCGTCCTCCAGGCGGATACCGATACCGCGGTACTCCTCGGGAACGGAGAGGTCCTCGTCCTTGAAGTACAGGGCCGGCTCAATGGTGAAGACCATGCCCGGCTCCAGCTCAGCCCACATGTACAGCTCAGCCTTTGCCTGCGCGCAGTCGTGCACGTCCAGGCCCAGGTGGTGGCTGGTGCCGTGCGGCATCCAGCGGCGGTGCTGACCGCCCTCAACGGTGAGCGAAACATCAGCGGAAACAGGCAGCAGGCCCCACTCTTCCAGACGGTGCGCCAGAACGTTCATGGCTGCCTCGTGGATTTCGTAGAACTTGGTGCCCGGCTTAGCCACAGCGAATGCGGCGTCAGCGGCATCCAGCACAGCGTTGTAGACCTTCGCCTGAACCTCGGTGAACTTACCGTTCACGGGGAAGGTGCGGGTCACGTCTGCGGTGTACAGGGTGTCGTCCTCAACGCCTGCGTCCAGCAGCAGCAGCTTGCCGTCATCGACGGTGCCGTTGTTACGGATCCAGTGCAGGATGGTTGCGTTGTTACCGCACGCTGCGATGGTGTCGTAGCCCAGGTCGTTACCGTCGGTACGTGCCACGGAGAAGAACGCAGTCTCAACGACGCGCTCACCGCGGTGGTGCTCCTTAGCCTTCGGCAGTGCACGAATGACCTCTTCGAAGCCCTTGACGGTCATGTCAACGGAACGCTGCAGGTTCTCAACCTCGATAGCGTCCTTAATCAGGCGAGCCTCAGAGAGAGCCACAGCCAGCTCGGAGTCCAGCTTGTCAGCCTGCTCCAGCTCCACGCCGGTGTTGTAGCGGGAGGTGTCAACCAGCGCGTCAACAGCCGGGTCAACGTTGCGGACCAGGCGGATGTTCACGCCGCCCAGGCCCTGGTTACCGGCGTTCTTGGTGATAGCAACCTCAAGCTCGGACAGGTCGCGGGTACGCAGACCGTAACGCTCGGAGAATTCCTTCAGGGTGGGGCGGGGACCAACCCAGAACTCGCCGTAGCGTGCATCCGCGTAGAACTCGGTGGTGTCGCGGCCAGCCAGCGGGCGGAAGTACAGGGTGACCTCGTGGTTGGAGCCGTTGTCGCCGGTACCCTCTTCGACGGGCTCGAAGATTAGCACGGCGTCGGGCTCGTGGTCGATGCCCAGACCGGTCTGGTGCGCAAACGCCGAGTGGGGGCGGAAGCGGTAGTCGCAGTCGTTGGAGCGGACCTTCAGCGGGCCTGCGGGCAGGACGAGGCGCTCGCCGGGGAATGCCTTGGAGATCTTGGCGCGGCGCTCAGCTGCGTAGTCTGCTACGGGCTCGCGGGTGTAGCCGTCATCTTCGGCCTTGGCCCAGTCCTTAGCAATGAATTCGGTGAACGCAGACGCCTTAGGGGTGCTGCGGTGGTCGTTCTTCTGAGCTTCGGTGCTCTTCTCGTTGTTCTCAGTCATGGGTTAATCATATCTCCTTCACCACAGGTGGGCAGGTGTTTTAGCGCTTTTGACCATAAGAGGGGCGCGGTGGGGCAGAATATATCTTTGACTTGCGACCGGGTGCCTGATATTGCGCCGCCGATATTGGTAGGGTTGAATCAGAAGAGTAGATGACATACCTTAAAACCCCGCTGAGGTGGCGACGAACTAGCAGGGGCGGGGAAGGAGAGAATATGACGCAGACAGAACACCGAAATAGTGCACCTAATGCGCAGCAGGCACTGCAGCCCGCTGAATCGGGTGCGCCTGAAAATCTGAACCGTGCCGGGCGTTACGATTTGCATATTCACTCCGCTATTTCTGACGGCACGCAGAGTCTGACCGAGCTGGTGCCGCTGATTGCTCGCGCCGGGTTGGCTGGGTTTGCGCTGACTGATCACGATACGACGGCTGGTTGGGCGCAGGCGGCTCAGCTGGCGGATGAGCACGGTCTGGATTTTCTGCCGGGTGCCGAGTTCTCTTGCCGTTACCGGTACACCGACGGTGAGGGCCGCGCACGCACGAAGACTATTCATCTGCTCGCTTATGGTTTTGATTCGGTGGGTTCGGAGTTGGCGTGCCGTGTGGAGGCGATTCGTGCCAGCCGTGAGGGCCGTGCGCAGGCTATTGTGGGCCGTCTTGCCGCTGACTACCCGCTGACCTGGGATGACGTGTTGGCGCAGGTGGGGGAGGGGAACACGGCGGTGGGCCGCCCCCATATTGCTGATGCGCTGGTTGCTGCCGGTGTGGTTGCTGATCGTTCTGAGGCTTTCGCGAAGCTGCTGTACACGGGCAGCCCCTACTATGTGCCGCAGGATGCGCTGGACCCGCTGGAGGCGGTGCGTCTGGTGCGTGAGGCTGGGGGTGTGCCGGTGATTGCGCATCCGATGAGTACGATGCGTGGCCCCGCCCTGAGCCTGGAGTACCTGGGTTTGATGGTGGATGCTGGCCTGGCGGGCGTGGAGGTTTATCACCGTGAGAACTCCCCGGAGGACCGGGCGCGTCTGCTGGAGTTCATTGAGCGTCAGCGTGCGGCGGGCCGTGAGGTGCTGGTGACGGGTTCGAGCGATTATCACGGCGCGGGCAAGCCGAACCTGCTGGGTGAGAATACGACGGATGCGGTGACGGTGGCGCGTATCCGCGAGCAGTTGGCGGCCCGGTAGTAAAACCAGTAGTAAGACGAAAGAGTGCGGGGCGGATTCCCGGTCAAGGAACCAGCCCCACACTCTTTTATTTTGTTCTAAAGTGCCGTATAGCTATGTGGGCTGTATCGGTGAATCCTCCAGCTGGCATGACGCAGTCTCAGGTACAGCAAGTAATCACGAGGCAGCAAACTGGTATATCAGCAAGTGGGCTAGTGACTGCACCTTTACAGGAGTGCGCTCTGATAATCCTTACGAAGATAGTGACAAGCCAGAGGATAAATTTCCACTAGATAAGGCTCTCGCAGCACAATGGGGGTTCTATCTTGAAGGTGGTGCAAAGCGTCTTAGTATTATTGGCGCAAATGCTTTCGATGCTTGTCAGATGAGTGATAAGACCAGAACTGCGGCCCAAAAGAAAATTATGGGGGATAAATGGGTTCTTAAAATCAACTCTGAGCTTTATGAGCTATTAAGGATCGAAATTAATAATTTTAAATTTGAGGGAAAGCTTGTAGCGCCGAGAATCCCTAAAGCCGAGAATGAGTCCACAGAAAACTAGAAAATAGTTTGGTCCCTTGCATAGAAGAGCAGGGGACCAAACTATTTTTATAATCTCTTAAAATACGCCTCGAGTATCTGCCATGCGCAATACTTCAAAAGCCTGTTCATATGTTGCCTGGAAAGTCCATTGGCTCACTCGTCGACCTTCAGAGTCCATGCTCGCGACGTCATGGTACCTAACCGATTCGTGGAAGCCAGTGTACTTCTTATCAGAGCCAGCTCCAGTGTATTTCAACCAAACATAGGCCCGATGCAACTCTGAGCCGTAAGGAAGGTTGGGGTTCCGCTTGGTCCAGGGCTCTTCCTCATTCGGAGGATTCATATCGGGTAGCTTGACCGCCGGACTACCAGCTAGGCGGTATGCCATGATTACTGTCGTCGTTTCATTCGCGGGGGCATCGTAATGGAAATTCCCATCACTCCAACCCCAGGTAATACCCCGCTCACGAGCCCACATCACCACAGGAAAACGCGGGTCATCCGTCTTGATATCGCCGTAAGGAGACTGCGCCGGAAGATTCTTCACCTCAGGAGAACCCGACAGGCGATACAAATACTCCACAAAGTGGCCGCGAGAAATCACGGTGTTTTCTTCGATTAGCTGATACTTCTGGTATTCAGAAATTAGACCAACGCACTCAGCCCAGTCGTAGATAATCTTGCGACTGTAAGTCACATAAGCATTCGGAAGGTACTTATATTCGTAGATTGCGCGGTCGTTACAGGTCACCGCCGGTTCATTGGGCTGCACAATAGGGGTCACTTGGCGAGGTTTCAGAACACCAAGAGAATATGCCGGCACGCTACCGCACACCATGGCACCAGCCAATAGTACCGTACCACCGGCCTGGATAGCCCGCTTTGTGGGGCGGGTGAATAATTGTCGAAGCATCATAGCTCTTTCATGAACAGAGGGAGGGGCACAATCTTTGTGCACCCTCATGAGTAGAACGTTCTCAGCGTATCAAAAATCCTAACCTTCAGGTAGAGATTTAGAGAATATGCAATGAGGTGAAAACAAAAGAGTGTGGGGCGGGTTCCCGGTAAAGGAACCTGCCCCACACTCTTAACACGTGCTCTCACGAACGCGCAGAAAAGACAGCCTAGACGCTCTCACGCGAGGCATGATGCTGCAACACCGCACCCGCAGCAACCGCATCCCGCTGAGCCTGCGCCGCACGAGCCTTAGCCCGTGCCTGATGCTGACGCTGACGACGCAACTCATCACGACCATCAATACGCATCTTCTTATCCACCGCATCCATCGACCGGTGACGCACAAACCGGCAGGACGCACCCTCAACCGGCTGCGTAGTCTCCGTCAACGTATCCAACACAGCCTTCAACGCATGACGGCTCGCCGCCGTCAACGCATCACGACTCGTGCCGCCACGAACACCCACCGTACGTTTCGGCGTGAACAGCACACTCGCCCCACGCGGCACACCGCGATACTCAGCGAACGACACCGGATCCACACCCAGGCGCTTAGCCATCACCTCAATAGCCGGCGGATTCTGATCCACACACACGAACTTACGACCCAGCTGAGCCGCCGCCGCACCCGTAGAACCAGAACCAGCGAAGAAATCCAACACCCAATCACCCGGGCGGGAACTCGCCGCAATCATACGACGCAACAAACCCGTAGGCTTCTGCGTGGGATACCCCGTCTTCTCCTTACCCGTAGGCGACACAATAGTATGCCACCACACATCCGTAGGGAGCTTACCGCGAGAAGCCTTCTCCTCAGTCACCAAACCGGGAGCCATATACGGTTCACGATCAACCTCCGCAGTATTGAAGTAATAGCTACGGTGATCCTTCGCGTACACCAGAATATTGTCGTGCTTCGTCGGCCAGCGGCGCGTAGACTTCGCGCCGTAGTCGTAAGCCCAAATCAGCTCATTAATGAAGTTCTCACGACCAAAAATCATGTCGCACATAATCTTCACATAATGAACCTCACGCCAATCCAGGTGCAGGTACAGGGTGCCGTCCTGCGCGAGCAGACGATGCGCCTGCTCAATACGCGGCGCTAGGAACGCCCAATAATCCTCGAACGAGTCGTTATAGCTCGCCAGAGTCTGCAGGGTGCTCGAATAGCTCTTGCCCTTAAAACCGGTGCGGTCACCCTTCTCAGAAGCCTCTGCGCTCAAGGTGCGGCGCGTCTGCTTCTTACCCGTATTGAACGGCGGGTCAATGTAAATCACGGTGAACGCACCGTCGGGCAGCTCACGCAGATACTCCAGGTTATCTGCCTGCACCAGCAGCGACGGGCCCTGCGGATCGAAAACCGTCGAATCTGCGGGGTGCGCCTCAGCGGCAGGGGAGGGCGCGGCGGGCGCCGGGGATGCTGAAATACCCAACCCCGGCCCTAGCCTTCAGAACCAGCACGGTCAGCGCCACGGCCCTTACCGCGAGAACCCTCAGCACGAGAGCCTTCAGAGCGGCGGCGGGTACGGCGGCGGCCCTCACCCTCCATGGGCTGACCCTCAACACGGCGGGTACGGCGACGCTGACGAGGCGCACGCTCAGAACGCTCCGAAGAACGTTCGGTACGCTCGGATGCGCCCTGTTCGTTACGCTCTGCACGCTCGGAAGAACGCTCGGAACGCTCAGCGCGCTTGCGGCCCTCGGAACGGCTACGGCGCTCGCCGCGGCCCTCACCTGAACGACCGTCGCGGCCACCGCGAGAACGGCGCGAACCCTTCTCACCGTCACGACCGCCAGAACGACCACCCTCACGGGAACCATCGCGGCCACCGCGAGAACGAGCCGGACGGCCATCACGCGAGTCGCGGGCGCTCTCAAAGAACTCATCACCCATGCCCTCAGCCACACGCTCCTCGCGCGGCAGGCGGCCCTTAGTGCCAGCCGGAATGTTCAGGTCGTAGAACAGGTGCTCAGAGGAAGAGTACGTCTCAACCGGCTCAGGAACACCCAGCTCCAGGGCGTCGTTAATGACCTTCCAGCGCGGCAGGTCATCCCAGTCAACCAGGGTCACAGCGGTACCCTCATTGCCCGCACGACCGGTACGGCCGGTACGGTGCAGGTAAGTCTTCTCATCCTCGGGCACGCGGTGGTTAATCACATGGGTCACGTCTTCAACGTCAATACCGCGAGCCGCCACGTCGGTCGCAACCAGAATGTCGACCTTGCCGGTGCGGAACGCCTTCAGCGCCTGCTCACGCGCAACCTGGTTCAGGTCACCGTGCAGGGGAGCGGCAGCGAAGCCACGGTTCACCAGCTCCTCCGCCACGCGGGCAGCGTCACGCTTGGTCTTAGTGAAGATGACGGTACGGCCGCGGTCGGTAGCGCGCAGAATGCGGCCAATCATCTCGTCCTTATCCAGGTGGTGCGCACGGTAGACGACCTGGCGGATCGACGCTTTAGTCTTCGAGGCGTCCTCGGGGTCAGCGGCGCTAATGCGCATGGGCTTGGTCATGTACTGGCGTGCCATTGCAATGACCGGGCCGGGCATGGTTGCGGAGAACAGCATGCTCTGGCGGTCCTCCGGCAGGTAGCTGAGGATCTTCTCAACCGACGGCTGGAAACCCAAATCCAGCATCTCGTCTGCCTCATCGAGGACCACAATCTTAACCTGCTTCAGGTTCAGGAAGCCCTGCTGGTACAGGTCGATAATGCGGCCGGGGGTGCCCACCGCAACCTCCAGGCCGCGGCGCAGCAGCTCAGCCTGAGGCTCAATCGGCACACCACCGTACAGGGTGGCGACGCGGGCGTTGCGCAGCTTCGCGGCAATCGCCAGGTCCTCACCCACCTGAATAGCAAGCTCACGGGTCGGAACCAGAATCAGTGCCTGAGGTGCACCGGGGTACTCCAAATCAGCCCAACCCTCATCGTCGCGGCCGACCACACGCTGAATGGTGGGCAGACCGAAGCCGAGGGTCTTACCGGTACCGGTCTTTGCCTGACCAATGATGTCCTGGCCAGACAGAGCCACGGGAAGAGTCAGCTCCTGGATGGGGAAGGGGGAGGTAATGCCAACCGCCGCGAGGGCGTCGCTAATATCCTGGCGAACGCCGAAGTCGGCGAAGGACTTTGCAGTCTGAGTGGTTTCCTGCGTGTTCGTTTCAGTCACTGGACCGTATCTTTCTACCCCTGCTCGGGGTGTGTTTCTCCCCGAAACGGGGTGTACCAGCCAGCGCCTCAATGGTAGAGGCGGTGACGGGCGGGCGTCGAAAGCCGGCCGCGGGAAATTCTTACACGGGAAATTCTTACCGAGACGCCGCCTGCACGCATGGTTATTACTCAAGGTTCATTCATGATGAGAAGGCGGTGCAGTCTCGGGGTCTTGAAAGGGGTACGACCGGTCATTCACTTAACCCCTCAATATTAACCTGGATTTGCTTTCGGCGCACCCTCAACCGGTTGTGGTGTGCACCCGTGATGGGTGATATACCGCCCCAAAACCGGGTGCCGTGAGGTTTTTGTGTAGGCGGTTTAAAACGCAAAACCCCGCATTCGGCACGGCGTAACCACGTGGCGCATAAAGCGCGGTTACGCATCGTGACGGATGCGGGGAAAGCTCAAGCTAAAGGGGGTTCAGCTACCGAACTAATTAGGCGCCGATACCGAAACCAACGTGACGCTTAGCGTCAGAACCCAGCTCAACGTAGCCAATCTGAGCACCAGGAATCAGAGTGGTGTTGCCCTTATCATCCATAATCTGCAGCAGCGAGCCATCCTCAATAGCCTTAGCGACCTTCTCCATGAGGATTTCCTTAGCTTCACTGGTCTCAACAATAATTTCACGAGCAATGTGGCGAATGCCAATCTTGATTTCCATGAGTCTCCTCGCAGAATAGTCCGGCGCAACTAAACGCACGCCGGGTATGGGAACTATCTTATCTAGCATCTACTCTAGCGTGAACGCGCCCATCGGCACCGTGAACGGGCGGTACTTCGCCGGGGGCTAATAAAATACTCGCCGCCGGATGCGTGAAAATGCGCGCAAAACCCCACACAAAACCCGTGTGAAAACGGGGGTGGGCATGCGAAAAACGCCAGAAAAATACCGGAAAACGCCGGAAAATACCGGGAAGAGCGGGGGAGAAGAAGCTCTTAAGAGTCCTCCACCTGAATACCGTAGAGAGTCTCCAGGGCCTGCACGTAATCCTCTGCGCGGCCCTCCGACGCCAGCTTCTTAGCGCGCACCGTCGGGGTGTGCAGAAGAGACTTCACCATGCGGCGCATTGCCAGCTCAAACTGCTCCGTCGCCGCCCCGCAACCAAACTGGTTACGCACCTTCTCCAGCTCGGAATCCAGTACATCCAGCGTGTGCGAGCGCAGGGCAACAATCGCGGAGTCAATCGTGCGGGAACGCTGACGAGACACAAACGCCGCCAGCTCAGACTCCACGATGCGCGTAGCCGTCGCAACAGATTCCTCGGTCTCCTCGGGGGCGGCAAGGCGCACCGACTCGAGCGTAATCAGCTCAACATTCGGCAGGTCAGCGACCGACGGATCAAAGTCACGTGAAAGAGCAAGGTCAAGAATCGTGTGGTGGCCGCCCGGAATCTGCTCGGGAAGCAGCGGGTCGGATCCGCCGGAGCAACCAATAATGACGTCGGCAGAAGCCATTGCCTGCTCCATGCCGTCCACCGGCACCGCAGAAACCTCGCGCTTTGCCGCGAACTCGGCGGCACGACCAGAACGGGAATTGACCCAAATATCGGTGCAACCGCGTTCACGCAGCGCCGCAATGGTCGCGCCCGCGTAAGCACCCGTACCAAAAATTAGGGCGCGTCGGGTCGACCAGTCCTTCTCGGCAACCTCATCCGCAAGATCCAGGGCAACAGACACAATGGAGCGGCCCTGGGCGCCAAGCGCCGTGTGCTGCCCTACCTGACGAGCCGTATGCGCCGCATGCTCAAAGAGCTGCACCAGCTCACCGGGAAGAGCCACGCCCTCCTCCTGAGCCTTCGCCTGCGCGGCAGCCAGGGCGCGGCGTACCTGACCGGCGATTTCGCGCTCGCCAACCACTGCAGACTCCAGGCCGGAGGCGACCGTCAGCAGGTGGCGTGCCGCTTCCTCGTCTGCGTACACGTCGAAACTGGTATTGACCAGTTCCTTGTCCAGGCCGGAGGTTTGCGCAATCGAATCAACAATCAGCTCACGAACCATGTGCACATGCGCAGAGACGTGCAGCTGAACATACATTTCAAGACGGTTACAGGTGGCAAGAACTACTGCACCCTTAACACCGAGTTGACGTGCGATATCCGCCGCCAGAACATCGGGTACGCCAGAGGCACCGGCGCTCAACGCAGCGACGGTGGTCAAATCAACGGTGTGGTGCGATGCCACAAATGCATAAGTACTCACTAGAGACTAATCATAACCACGCCGACTAAGCCCCTGTAAAGCTCATAGAACCTAAGTTCCATCATCGTAGGGGGCAAGAAAATCTGCGCGGTGGGGGATGCGGGCACGAAGAGTAGGCACGAACTAAGGTGTCCCTCACTGCTAAGAAAGCCATCATTAGGTAAGAGTCACCATGACATAGTGTCGCAAAAACGCCCACATAAACCTGTCACACTAGAGACTATGAGCGAAAACCAGCACACCACCCCCGCATCGGAAAAAGGCCCCGCGTCGGCACAGGGCACCGCACAGGCACCCGCCCTGCCCGCACACCCCACCGACGCCCAGCGACCCCTGCTCACCGACGAGCAGCTCGCACACCTACCCGCCAACCACCCCCTGCGCGCAGGCACCACCGCCGACTCGCCCATGCTCCGCGCCCTCACCGGCCGCCCCTCCAGCCACCGACCCGTCTGGTTCATGCGCCAGGCAGGCCGCTCCCTGCCCGAATACCGCCAGGTACGCGAAGGCATCCCCATGCTTGACGCATGCCTCACCCCAGACCTCGCCGCAGAAATCACCGTGCAGCCCGTCCGCCGCCACAAGGTCGACGCCGGCATCTTCTTCTCCGACATCGTCATCCCCATGAAGCTCGCGGGCGTCAACGTCGACATCGTGCCCGGTAAGGGCCCGGTCCTCGACCAGCCCGTACGCACCCTCGACGAGGTGCGCGCCCTGCCCGAACTCAAAGACAGCGACCTCGACCCCATCCGCGAAGCCGTCGCCGCAACCGTAGAAATGCTCGGCGACACCCCGCTCATCGGCTTCGCCGGAGCCCCCTTCACCGTCGCCGCATACATGGTCGAAGGCGGCCCCTCCCGCGACCACCTGCGCCCGCGCACCATGATGCACGCCGACCCCGCCGCCTGGCACGAACTCGCCGAATGGGCAGCCCGCACCGCAGGCCAGTTCCTCCGCGCGCAGATCGAGGCGGGCGCATCCGCCGTGCAGCTCTTCGACTCCTGGGCAGGCTCCCTCGGCGAAGGCGACTACCGCCGCTACGTGCAGGCACACTCCGCAACTGCCCTCGATATGGTGCGCGAATACGGCGTGCCGCGCATCCACTTCGGCACCGGCACCACCGCCCTGCTGCCCGCCATGCACGAAGCCGGCGCAGACGTCATCGGCGTGGACTACCGCCTGCCGCTCTCGGCAGCGAACACCCTGCTCAACGGCGCCGTACCCCTGCAGGGCAACATCGACCCGGCACTGCTCGCCGCAGGCAGCGAAAACCTCTACGCACACGTAGACGAGGTCCTCGCAGAAGGCAACGCCGCCCCCTCGCACGTGGTCAACCTCGGCCACGGCGTACCCCCGACCACCGACCCGCAGGTGCTCACCGACCTCGTGGCGTACATCCACGAGAAAACGGCACGCTCAGGCACACGCTAAGGCAACAGATCCGCGGGGCTAACCACATATCAGCGCCGCGGGACCCCCCCCAACCACCGCGCCCGCTGATAAAACCAACACCACAGGGCAGACCCGCTGACAGACCAAAGGAGAACCACCATGGGCCAGCACACCAACCAGGCACCGCACCGGACCACGCAGGCCAGCTCCTCCACCGCGCCCCAGACCGCACGAGCATTCACCCGCAAAGAGAAGGCACCCACCGCCATCGTTATCGGTGGTGGCCCCTCCGGCCTCATCTCCGCACGCCGCCTTGCAGCGGCCGGCATGCGCGTCACCCTGCTCGAGCAGAAGCACCACCTCGGCGGTGCCGTCGGTGCCCACGAAGTTGGCGGCCTGCTCCTAGATTCCGGTGCCGAATCCTTCGCAACCCGCAGCCCCATTGTCAGCGACCTCGTCAAAGAACTCGGCCTGGGCGACCAGATTGTCACCCCCAACTCCTACGGCTCCTGGCTATACCTGCCGCAAGGTGCCCGCCGCACCCCCAGCACCGGCATTATGGGCATCCCCGGCAACGTCAACGACAAGTCCCTCATTCCCGTCATCGGCAAGAGCGGCCTGCGCCGCGCCCAGGTGGATAAGTTCCTGCCCGTCTCCGCCGGTGAAAACGCAAAGACCCTCGGCGAGCTCGTGCGCATCCGCATGGGTCAGAAAGTGCTCGACAACCTCGTCGCCCCCGTCGTCTCCGGCGTGTACTCCACCCACCCCGACAAGCTCGACGTGGACGCCACCATCCCCGGCCTGCGCGCGGCACTGCGCAAGCACCGCTCCCTCTCCGCAACAGCGGCAGCCTTCCGCTCCGCAGCACCGGCAGGCTCTCAGGTGGCAGGCATCATCGGCGGCATGAACCAGCTCTCCGAACGCCTCGTCGAGGAGCTCTACGCCGCCGGTGTTCGCATCGTCACCGGATTTGACGTCATCGCCGTAGACCGCGACGAATCCACCGGCCAGTGGTTCATCATCCAGCGCCACACCACCGACGGCGAAAACACCCCCCTCTACGCCGACTACCTGGTAGTCGCCACCGACGGCCCGACCGTAGCCCGACTCATTGGCCCGCACGTCTCCACCGCGCTACCCGCCCTGGAACCCGGCCCCGAAGTCGCTCTCGTCACCCTCGTCGTTGACGCCCCCGGCCTGGATAAGCACCCGCGCGGCACCGGCCTGCTCGTCTCCGAAGAAGCAACCGCCGTCCGCGCCAAGGCCCTCACCCACGCCACCGCCAAGTGGCAGTGGGTCGCCGACGCAGCAGGACCCGGCCGCCACGTCGTACGCCTCTCCTACGGCCGCGGCGGTGAAGACTCCCGCTTCTCCGAAGTCGCACTCGCCGACGAGCAGCTCATCACCCTCGCCCTGCGCGATGCCACCCGCATGATGGATGTTGCCCTCACCCACCGCAATCTCGTCGACGCGGACGTGGTGCGTTGGCGCGGCGTACTGCCCGCCTCCACCCCCGGCCACCGCGAACGAGTCAAAGAATTCCGCGAACGCGCCAGCGAACTGGGCACCCTCAGCACCGTCGGCTCCTGGGCCGCCGGATCCGGCCTAGTCCTCACCGTCAAAGACACCTACGAGCAGATGGACCAGCTGATCTACCACGCCTCGCAAGACTGGGAAGGCGTCACCTCCCCGAAGGTCGCAACCGCGAAGTAGACGGCACCGCAACGGCAGAAGCTCAGCCAACAACTCAGCTCAGCCAACAACAAAGCCAAAAATTGAGAAAACGCGCAGCTACGGAAGCCGCGCCTCCAGCACAGCGAACCCTCGCTGAAGAAAGGAACACACAATGTCTCACGATCACGCAGCACACGGCCACGGCGGCGCACACGGCGCAGGTCAGGGCGGCTACACCCACGCAGGCCACGGCTACGGCGGCGCGCCCAAGGGCTACGCAGTCCAGCACTCCGCAGCTGACGAAAACCGCCGCGGCCGCGAAGAAGGCGAAACCCTGCACTACGCCCTCTACACCGTGTTCGCACGCTCCGGCGCACGCCCCGCAGAAGCAAACACCGACGAGGCACGCGCCGAGTTCGAGAAGGTCGCCGAGCAGCTCGCAGCCGACGGCGTGACCCTGCGCGGTATCTACGACGTCTCCGCAATGCGCGACAATGCAGACATCATGATCTGGACCCACGGCGAGAGCCCCGAAAAGCTGCAGGCAGCAGTCCGCAAGATCCGCCGCACCGCACTCTTCGCAGGCACCACCATCGTCTGGTCCACCATGGGCGTACACCGCGAAGCAGAATTCACCCGCAACCACGCACCTGCCTACGCACGCGGCAAGGCACCCGAAGCATGGGTCTGCGTCTACCCCTTCGTACGCTCCTACGACTGGTACTACATGAACCCCGAACGCCGCGCAGAAATGCTCAAGAACCACGGCATGAAGGCAATCGACTTCCCGCAGATTCTGGCAAACACCGTCGCAACCTTCGGCATGAACGACTACGAGTGGGTCCTCGCCCTCGAAGCACCCGAACTCGTTGACCTCGTCGACATGATGCGCCACTTCCGCAACACCGAAGCACGCCTGCACGTGCGCGAGGAAACCCCCTTCTACACCGGCCGCCGCATCGGCGCAGACGAAGTAGCAGAGGTTCTGGCGTGAGCCACCAGCCGAACGACGGCGTAACCCTCAACGGCACGCTCCTGCCGGACGACGTGGTACCCAACCGCACCGACCCGGCGAACACCGCCTCCAACGGCCCCGCCGCGCTCAACGAGCAGACCCTCGGCGACTACCGAAGCGAACGTAGCATCACCCGTGAACGTGCCGAAGAGGTGCGCCCCTACGACCTGGTGATTCTGTCCTCCTTCGGTGGCCCCGAGGGGCAGGAGGACGTCATCCCGTTCCTGCGCAACGTGACCGCTGGCCGCGGCATCCCGGATGAGCGCCTCGAAGAGGTCGCCACCCACTACCGCGCCAACGGCGGTGTCTCGCCGATTAACGAGCAGAACCGTGCCCTGCTCGCCGCGCTGCAGCAGGCGCTCGCCGAGCGCGGCCCGCACATCCCGATCACCTGGGCGAACCGCAACTGGAAGCCCTACGTGAAGGACGTGCTCGCCGAAGCCTACGAGAACGGCCACCGCAATGTGCTGGTGCTGGCGACCAGCGCCTACCCCGGCTATTCGAGCTGCCGACAGTACCGTGAAGACTACGGCATGGCGATCGAGCAGCTCGGCCTGGAAGGTCGCGTGCACGTGGGCAAGATCCGTCAGTTCTTTGACGTACCCGGCTTCTCCCGTGCTTTCGCTGACGGGCTGAAGGACGGCCTCGCCACGGTGCGTGAGCAGCTTGCCGCACGCGATAGCGGTTCGCTGAACCCGCGCCTGCGCATCATGTTCTGCACCCACTCGGTGCCGACCTCCGCGGCGAATGAGGCAGGCCCGCGCGGCGTGAACTACGAGGGCGGCTCCGCCTACGTGGAGAAGCACCTGCAGGTCGCTCGCGCCGTGCTTTCGCTGGTTCGCGAGGAGGCCCCGCAGCTTCTGCAGAACGTCGAATGGGAGCTGGTGTACCAGTCCCGTTCCGGCCCGCCGTCTATGCCGTGGCTGGAACCGGACGTCAACGACGCCCTGGAGGCGCTGCCCACCCCCGCCAACCCCGGCGAGGACGGCGAAGCCCCCGTGGAAGGCGTCGTGCTGGTGCCCCTCGGATTCGTCTCCGACCACATGGAAGTCAAGTGGGACCTGGACACCGAGGCGCTGGACACCTGCGAGCGCCTGGGCGTGGTCGCCGTGCGCACCCCCACCCCCGGCACGCATCCGGCGTACGTGGAGTCGCTGCGCCGCCTCATTGAGGAGCGCGTGGAGAACGGTGTTCCCGCCGACCTGCGCCCCGAACGTGAGAGCGTCTGCGCGCCGAGTGCGAGCGGCCAGTACGGTTGGTTCGACGAGTGCGAACCCGACTGCTGCAAGCCCGGCCGCGGTGCGCCGAAGCCGGTCATCGCCGAGTACGCAGCCTGTGCTGACGGCGCTGAGGACAGCGCTTCTGAGAACGCACCCGCCAGCCGCTCCAGTGGATGTGGCTCCGGCGGATGTTGCTCCCACTAACACCACCCCTGTAGCTCCGGCTCGCCCCAACACCGCCTGACCGGGGTGTGCGGGCGGGTCGGAGCGCACGTGCCTACAGGCTACCCCCAGAATTTAGACAAACACACAGCCTCTGGGGGAAACGCACACGCCTACGGGCTATCACACACATCACCGAAAAGGAGAGATATGAGCCATCACGAGTACATCTTGGGCACCCGCGGGTCTGCTCTCGCCCTGACCCAAAGCCGTATTGCCGCTGAAACCGTCACCTCCCTCTACACCGAACACCAGGCACACCACGGCGCCGCAGATGCCGAGGTCGTGGATTTCACCCTGCGCACCGTCAAAACCGAAGGCGACGTGCTCACCGGACCCCTGGCGACCCTTGGCGGCACCGGCGTATTCGCTGCGGCACTGCGCCAGCGCCTGCTCGACGGCGAGAACGCCTCCGAAGAAAACCGCGTGGACATGGCGGTACACTCCCTCAAGGACCTGCCCTCCGCGCCCTGCCCCGGCCTGGTGGTCGCCGCAACCCTCAAGCGTGAAGACCCCCGCGACGCCCTCGTGGCACGCGACGGCCTGACCGTCGACACCCTGCCGGAGGGCGCCCGCGTGGGCACCGGTTCGCCGCGCCGCGCCGCCCAGCTGCGCGCCCTACGTCCCGACCTTGAAATCGTTGACATCCGCGGTAACGTGGGCACCCGCATCGGCCGTGTGAAGGGCCTGGAAGAGCACGCCGGCAAACAGGTCGTACTCCGCCAGAACGCTGAAACTTCCGAACGAGCCGACCACGGTGTCGGCACCGAACGCAGCGGCGACTGCGACGCCGTGGTGCTCGCAGTCTCCGGCCTTAAGCGCCTGGGCAAGGAAGAACTCATCACCGAGTACCTTGACCCCACCCGCATGCTGCCCGCCCCCGGCCAGGGTGCGCTCGCCCTGGAAGTGCGCGAAAGCGAATTCGAGAACCCGGACCCCGCCGTGCTCGCCGACCCCGAGGTAGCGCGCCCGGTGCGTGCCCTCGGCCGCGCTCTAATCGCCGCAAACCACCACGAAACCCGCCTCGCCGTCAGCGCCGAACGTGCCCTGCTGCGCCGCCTCGAAGCCGGATGCGCCGCGCCCATCGGCGCGTATGCGCACGTGGTTGAAGGCGACCTGGTGCTTAACGTTGTGGTGGCGTCCCCGGACGGCACCGACATGCTGCGCCACACCTCGGCAACCGCCGAACTGGATGTGCCCGGCGCCGAACGCCTGGGCGTGCGCGTGGCAGAAGACCTGCTGCAGATGGGTGCCGCCGCCCTGGCCGGATTGGATCTGAAGTAGGCGCCATGTCTGCCCCGCCTTCTGATACCCCGCGTTCTGAACCCCGGCAGGCTGATACCCCGCAGGCTGATGCCCCTCGCACGGTTCTGCTGACCCGCTCCGCCGCCCAGGGCGCCGCCTTCGCACGCGCCCTCGCCGAAGAAAGCGCGCAGAACGGGTTGGGGGAGCCCCGGGTACTCTTCGCCCCGCTACAGCAGGCACGCACCGTCGAACCGGGCGCAGACCACTCCGCCGCGCTGGAGGCGCTCGCCTCCGGTCACTACGCGTGGGTGAGCTTCACGAGCGCCAACACGGTTCGCGCCTGCGCGCAGCTGTGGGATGACGAGTTTGCCCGTGCGGTTCACGCCGGGGGAGTGCGGGTTGCTTGTGTGGGTGCGGCAACCGCCCGTGCCGTGCACGCCCAGCTGGGGCTGGACACGGATTTTCAGCCGCAAGTGCAGAGTGCCGTGGGTATGCTCGCGGAGTTTGAAAAGCCTGCAACCGAGCCCGCCGCCGTGCTGGTTCTGGAAGGCTCCAACGCCCGCCCGACCCTGCGCGAAGGCCTCAAAAACCTGGGCTGGGATAGCCGCCGCTGCGTGCTCTACGACATGGTGCCCGCCGAGCAGGTAGCACCCGGCGAGCTGAGCCTTGCCGCCGCCCGCGCGCTCGTACAGGGGAATGCCGTAGATGCCGCCGCCCCGGAAACCCCCTCGCCGGATGTGCTGGTGGTGACCGCCCCCTCCCGCCTGCACGCCCTGCTGGACGGCACCCCCGCGCTATCGCCTGAATCCGTGCCGCCCGAATCGGTGCCGCCGGTGGTGGCAATTGGGGCGAGTACCGCCTCCGCATGCCGCACCCTGAACCTGCGCCACGTGCAGGCCGATTCGCCGTCCCCGCAGGATTTGGCGCGCGCCGCTGCATCCCTCATCTACTAAGACCACATGTTTTTTATCGAGTTTTCAGGAGAGATCATGAACCTCACCCGCCGCCCGCGCCGCCTGCGCACCACCGCAGCCATGCGCTCCCTCGTCGCTGAGACCACCCTGCGCCCCGCGCAGCTGATTCAGGTGTTCTTCGTTCGCGACGGCATCACTGAGCCGCAGCCGATTCGTTCGATGCCCGGCCAGTACCAGCACACCCTGGAGAGCATCATCCCCGCCGTGCGTGAGGCGTACGAGGCGGGCATCCGCTGCATTGACCTGTTCGGTATTCCCCGCGATGAGGATAAGGACGAGGTCGGCTCGACCGCCTGGGATCCGCAGGGCATCCTGAACCGTGCCATTGCGGTGTGCCGTGAGGAGTTCGGCGACGACCTGGTGGTTATGGCTGACACCTGCCTGGATGAGTTCACGAGCCACGGCCACTGCGGCGTGCTGGTCGATGACGGCCACGGCACCCTCGTGGTGGATAATGACGAGACTGTGGAGCTGTACTGCAAGATGGCGGTTTCGCAGGCTCGCGCGGGTGCGCACACGGTGTCCCCGTCGGGCATGATGGACGGCCAGATCGCGGCGATGCGTGCTGCCCTGGACGAGGCCGGCTTTGAGGATGTGTCGATTCTGGCGTATTCGGCAAAGTACGCTTCGGCGTTCTTCGGCCCGTTCCGTGACGCGGTAGAGTCGACCTTCAAGGGCGACCGTAAGACCTACCAGCAGGATCCGGCGAACCGCCGCGAGTCGCTGCTGGAGGTGCGTGCTGACCTGGAGGAGGGCGCGGATATGGTGATGGTGAAGCCTGCCGGCAGCTACCTGGATATTGTGCGTGAGGTGGCGGAGTTCTCGCCGGTGCCGGTGGCGGCGTATCAGGTGTCGGGTGAGTACGCGATGATTGAGGCGGCTGCGGCGAACGGCTGGATTGACCGTAAGGCTGTGGTGTTGGAGTCGCTGCGTTCGATTCACCGTGCCGGTGCGGACGTTATTCTGACCTATTACGGTACGGAGGCGGCAGGCTGGCTGCGCGAGCTGGACGCCTAACCCCCTCCGTATACAAGACTATAAACCGGTTTCTTGTAATTATTATTAAACAGTATGATTGTGGGTCTTCCTAAATATTCTAGGGAGACCCACAATCATTTAGATATATCGTATATGATGTATTTGAGAAAATTATTTTATTGGATAATTTGTTTTTAAGTAGTTATATTTTCTGCTCCTACGGAACCCATGAGTAGCAGTTGTTAAATTCGTAAGGTGATCTGACTCTCTTTGTTTCGGGGTTGTAGTCTTCGATAAAAAAGTTATTTTTTGTGTTGAATCTAGGGGTTGAGAAATAGCTTATATGAAGATAGTTTCTATTGTTGCTAGAAACGTAATCGATATGCCCCTTGTCGGTTGATTTCTCGATTATGATTATTTCCCGAGAATTTGTAGCCTTCCTATCCTTCTTGACATGTTCAATGATTTCGCTCATGAGGCCCTCGTTGCCTGAGATGTCTTTTGAGAAACCGAGAAACCAGAGAGCCTCATTGTGGATAAAGTCTTTATTTTCAAGGGGAACATTTCGAATATTTTGAAGGGAGTCTTTATCGCTCGCTACGACCCAATCCAAAGCACTTCCCACAAGGAGCTTATTAATGTCTTCGATGACAGAAGAACCATCCCAACCCCTGGCACACGAGTCGCAGTCAATATACCTAACCGGGATATATCCTTGTCGCCCTGAGGGGGTATCTTTGTAAATTGCAGTCGGGATGATTTGTCGAGGGGTCATTTTTACTGCAATGTTATTACTTAAAGGAACTAGATACGAAGGAGGGTTGATTTCGCAGCGCTTTCCACTCTTGTAGTACTCTCCATACCATTCTGTTGCCTTTTCCCATGAGTAATCCTTGCGGAACATATCTTCGGAAGCTCTTAGATATGCCATGCCCAGGTCTGGGAGAATGAAATTGGATTTAGAAGTATATAGAACATCGATTGAATATAGGGAGAAAACCCTTCGGCATTCAAGTCGAATTTTTGTTCTAAGCATAGCAACTAAATCTTTTGTGGATTGTTTAAATTTTCCTTCATCTTCCTGGCTTAGAGGCAGTAATGCTTCAAACTGGTTTTCATAGTTCTGCCTAAAGCCGGGGCTACGAACCCATAAGTCGGCGACATATGGGATAAGAACTTTTTCCCATAAATTAATGGAAAGTGGTTTCTTCTGGGTGAAAATCTCTGAGAGTTCAGGTAGGCTACCTTCATACTCGTCCCACAAATCATCGACAGCGCGACCGAAGGATGAGTCATACTCTCCCTTCACGTATCCAATAGTCTCTGCCCTTTGGGGGTGGGGGGAAGTCATTCCTTCTCTGCGCAGGTAGTACACTTTTCTTTTTCGAGGGGAGCCGTCCTTGCTATCTGAGAAAGATCCAATAATGAAGGCGGGTACGGTGTGGTCTTTTAGGTTAGTCTTCTTCTTAGTCATAAATTCTCTCCTATGAGAATCATTGCAACGAGAACTTTCGTTTCTTAGCCTATCATGTATACATAAAAATCCAGTCAAGAATGATGAAATAACGTGGGCATTCATATGTGATTTGCTGTATACATTCGGTTTTCCAAGGGACGTATTGCTATTTTTCGGGTTCCTCACTGACGGGTTTGTACCCGAGGGAGGTGCACACAATATTGCCGTTGGTGAAGTATTCCGCGAGCTTCTCACGGTCGGCGGGGGAGCGCAGGTCCGCCCAGCGTTCCTGCTCCAGGTAGAACGCAACCTGGGAGGTTAGGCAGACGACACGCTCGTCGTGCACCGCCACAATGTGCCTGCGCAGCCACGGCATGCGCTTGGCAAGGTTCGGCGGGATCTTGGATGGTACCTTGATTTCTATCTGCCATTGCGAGGGCTCGTAGAAGGTCGGCTTGATCTGTTCGGGGTTCTTCGGGAAGACGCAGAACTCCTCAATATCGGGGTAACTGTACTTCTTCGCGGGCAGAAAAAGCCGCCCGACGTAGAACGAATCGGGGTTGAACAGCAAGTAGACCTTCAAATAATGCCAACACAACGCTAGCGCCGCTGAGGCTGTAACCGCCAACATGATTGAGGCACCACCAATAGGCATTGGCGGGGTGTACAAAATCGTCCAGCCGACCAGGGAGTAGAGGAAGACGATGATCGCTATCACCAGCGCCACCACCACGGTCACGCAGAGCCCCAGGTAGAGTCTAGGCGTCGAACGCACCGGTTTGGCTTGGGGATGTGCGTCCTGCGGAGCAAAGAACGCGTCAATACGGTTCAGCATTTCGCCCAGGACTTGGGGCATACCCGCGGTGTGGTTATCGAGGTTGAAGTAGCGGGAGCTACGCCAAATGAAGCGGCTCCAGCACGCACCCAGGTAGACCATGTAGAACGGCAACACTAGTGCCGGTAGCAGGATACCGTCACGGGCAATGTCCTTGTACAGCAGAAAGATGGACCGCGCGATAACGCAAGCCCACACGTACATGACGGCGTGCATCCACGCCTCAAACTTGGATACGCCAGAAATACTGTCGAGTTCTTTCCTGGCGCGGGTGAGGTTGGAACGGAGCTTATGTTTGGGGAGCGGGTCGCCGTCCAGGGAACGGCGTTCAGCGTACCTCATCGCCTTGTCTACGGGGGAGCCTTTGTAAAAAACGTGCAGCCGCCTCGCTTCTTCCTTGCTCATGGTTGAGGAGTAGGCGATATCGACTGCTACGCACACCACCAGATACAGCAGGAAGGCGATGAGCCATATGTAGCGCAACGGCTCTAGGGGTATCCCCAAAGCGCTTAGCTCCATGAATTGTCCTCTCTACGGGTATCGGCGATGATGGGTGGTTTCTTGCCGGGCGCTAGTTCACTGCACGGAAGGATGCGATACGCGCCGCCTTCTTCGTCAGCTCATTCGCCGGCTTGTAACCCAGCGTCAGGCAGATAGCGCGCCCCTCCACAAAATACAGGGGCAACTTCTCGCGGTCCGCCGGGGAATCCACATCTGCCCAGCGTTCCTGCTCCAGCTTGAACGCAATATGTGCCACCAAACAATCGATGCGGTAATCCCCGAACCCAAAAGTCTGCTGGGAACCATTGGAGAAGGTGACGGCAAGACGCCAATCACTGGGCATCTGCTGATCAGGGTCTATATCCTCGGGATCGCCCGTGTACCACGGGTAAACCTTGAACCGCTCAATATCGGAGTACCGGTAGACCTTGGGCGAACGGAAAAACCGCCCACGCTTCACCACGGTCGGCGTGAACTGGTAGTACGAACGCACAGTACACCACAGGTACGGAATGGCCAGCACGTAGACAACAAGAAACGCTATTGAGGTCTTACCGATGTAGGTGGGTACATACTCGAGCAGCTCGGTGTTCGCGAGCGAATGAAGGTAGCAGAGCAGGAAGAAACCACCGACAGGAACCGCCACAAAGAGGAAGATTCCCTGCCCCTTCCAATCAACTTGAATGGGCTCACTACTGGGCATGGCGACCGTGCCGCGGAACGGGGCACTGAGCCGACCCAGCGTCCTGGTGTAAATAGCGGGCATGCCCAGGTGACGTTCGTTAGGGCTGAAACCGCGTGCGACGCGCCAGCCGCGGCGACCCCAGCGCGCCGCCCAATACACCATGAGGAACGGCAGAAGCAGCCCCGGAATCAGGATCCCGTCGTACGCCATATCCCAGTACAGAACGAACGTCGAATAGACGATGACACACGCCCAGCCGTACACGAGGATATGCCCGAAATCCATAATGATGTTCGAGCCCTTAATGCTTTCCAGCTGGGCGTCAGCCCTGCGGAATGCCGCTTCTTCCTGCTCGGAGGTGAGGTAAGTGCCAGCATCCGCGAGCTCTGTAATTGCCTCCTTCACATCCTCGACGGGGGAACCCATCACCGAGGTGTAGACTTCGCGCGCTCGCGAGGCGCCAATGAGCGTCGGGTAGGCGACCTCCACCAGCAGGCAGCACGTCAGGTAGATGAAGAACGCCACCAGCCATACGTTGCGCACCTGCTCCATGGGCAGGCCCAGGGCTGCAAGGTCCATGAGTTGTCCTCTCTACGGGTATCGGTGATGGTGTGTTTACGGTGCTGAGAAGCCACATGTGTTTCGAAAAGCAACATAAAATGTGGCTTCTCGAAACACATGTGGCTTCTCGCGGTATAAGAACGGTATATAGGCTGCAGGTTTACTTGTACTGCGCCTTCTGGAAGGACGCGCGGCGTGCCGCCTCCTCCGCATGCTTACCGGCAGGCTTGTACCCCATGGTCGTGCAGATGACGCGGCCGTCCACGAAGTACTTCGCCAACATTTCACGGTCCGCCGGCGAATCCAGCTGCGCCCAGCGTCCCTGCTCAATGTTGAACGCAATCTGCGCCACCAAACAATCAATCTGGTGATCATTCAGCGAATAGTTGTGCTTGCGGCCGCCCGGAAGCAGAATCTCCAGCCTCCACTGGCTCGCATCCTTCGGGTTCAGCTTGATCGCGTCCGGGTTCTTCGGGTACACGCGGAACGCACGAACATCCGAGTAGGGGCGGGACTTCGCCGGAAGGAGCAGTCGCCCAGCCTGGAACGAATCCGGGTTGAACAGCACGTAATCGCGGTTATACATCAGCAACATAATCAGCAGCGGAATGTACGCCGCCGCCAAGAACCAAGAAGCATGACCGATATAGATTGCTTCCCAATCCTCGTCGATGCTCCAGCCCGCCAGCGAAGTCAAGAAGATAGCGGCGAGCAGGAACGCAATACCGTTGAGCACCCAGTAGACGGTGCGGTCGTCACGAATCGGCTCCACACCCGGCACGGTGCTGCGCACACGGAACGGTGCGCTCAGCTTACCCAGCGTCGCCGAGTAGATGCGCGGCATGCCGAGCACACGGTCGTCCTTGCTGTATCCGCGGGCCGCACGCCAGTGGCGGCGGCCAATACGGGCACCCAGGTACACCATGAGGAACGGCAGAAGCAGCGCCGGCAGTACAACGCCGTCGTACACGATGTCCCAGTACAGGGTGAAGATGGAGACCGCCACAATCCAGCCCCACAGGTACATGACCACGTGGAACCAGCCGCTAAACACGCCGGCGCCCTCAATGGAATCCAGCTTCTTCTTCGCCTTCTTCGTGGCGCTACCCTTGCGGGAGGAGCTCAGCGGCGCACCCATCGCGGTACGTTCCGCGGTGGCGCGGCGCGCCTCATCAACAGGCGAGCCGGACACCTCAAGGTACAGTTCGGCTGCCTTCTCCTTCTTGATGGGCACCGGGTAGGCGATATCCACCAGCAGGCACAAGCCCAGGTACACCATGAAGGCGATCAGCCACACGTCGCGTAGCTGCTCCATAGGCAGTCCCAGAGCGCTCAAATCCATGAGCGGCTCACCTCCTTACGTCTCTCAAACCCTTACGCGGATGCGGCAGCAGCTGCGGCAGCCGGAAGAGCCGAGATGATACGATCCATCGCCTCATCATTGTGGGCGGCAGAAACGAACCATGCCTCGAACGCGCTCGGCGGCAGGTACACGCCGGATTCGAGCATGGAGTGGAAGAACGCGTTGTAGCGGCTGGTTGCCGACGCCTTGATGTCGGCGTAGTTGTGCACGCCCTCCTGAGAGGTGCCGAACGCCACCGAGAAGAGGTTACCGGCGTTCTGGATGGAGTGGTCCACACCGGCGGCGTTGAACGCCTCGGTCAGAGCCTGCTGCAGCTGGGCGCTGCGGGAATCCAGGTGCGCGTAGACGGCGGCATCAGCCAGGGTCAGGGTCTTAATACCCGCCGCAACGGACAGCGGGTTACCCGAGAGAGTACCAGCCTGGTAGACCGGGCCGACCGGCGCCAGGTACTCCATGACCTCACGCTTACCCGCCAGCGCCGCGATGGGCATACCGCCACCAATGACCTTGCCGAACGTGAAAATATCGGGAACCCAGCCGCCATCCTCGGGAGCCGCGTAACCCCAGTAACCAGCCGAAGACACACGGAAACCGGTCAGCACCTCATCAAAAATCACGAGCGCACCGTTCGCGTGCGCAATCTCGTGCAGGCCACGGTTGAAACCGGGCTCGGGGGTGACAACACCCATGTTGCAGGGCGCCGCCTCAGTAATAATCGCGGCAATCTGACCCTCGTGGTTCGCGAACGCCTCACGCACAGCGTCCAGGTCGTTATAGGGCAGAACGATGGTCTCCGCGGCGGTTGCGGCAGTCACGCCAGCCGAACCCGGCAGCGCCAGGGTAGCCACACCCGAACCAGCCTCAGAAAGCAGCGCATCCACGTGACCGTGGTAGCAACCCGCAAACTTAATAATCTTGTCGCGGCCAGTCACACCACGCGCCAGACGAATCGCAGTCATGGTCGCCTCAGTACCGGTGGACACCATACGCACCTGATCAATCGCGCCAGGAATCACCGCGTTAATACGGTTGACCACCAGCTCAGCCAGCTCAGCCTCCGGCGCGCTCGCCGCACCAAACGACAGGCCGCGCTCAGCCGCCTGCTGAACAGCCTCAACCACCTGCGGATGCGCATGACCCAGAATCGACGGGCCCCACGAGCAGACCAAGTCAACGTACTCGTTGCCGTCCGCATCGTACAGGTACGCGCCCTTAGCCTTCGCCGCAAACGCAGGAGTGCCGCCCACAGAATTGAAGGCGCGCACCGGGGAATTCACACCACCGGGAATCACCGCGCGAGAACGCTCAAAAAGCTTCTCACTGGTTTCATGATGCAACGGGTGAGTAGAAGAGGAAGTCATCGTATCGGTGCCTTTCAACAGAGACGGCGGACTAAAGAATTACAAGGGACGACGCACGGCAGGCGACGGAGCCTGCACGCTACTAACGTCCCGTACCCTAACCATCATAGGCGCTACAGATGAACCGCAGGTGACAAGCACCTGAACGTACCGAAAGGTGACGATAAAACACAACAAACAAGTTAGGGAACAGAGAGGATGCGCAACGCGCTAACGCAGGTGCCGGTCAGTATCCAGACGGTTGAGCACCTGAGTGTCCTGATCAAACAGCCAGTTCTTATCAAAGAGCAGACGCACAAACGCCAGACCCATACCCAACGCCATGAAAATCAGCAGGGACTGCACGAAACCGCTCGCCGCCGAGTACATGTCACCGCTAGCAAAATGCGACATCGAACGGTAGAACGGAACACCCGGAACCATCGTCACCACCGCCGGAACCGACAGGGAAATACGCGTGTACTTGCGCTGATGCAGCGGCGCCACAATCTCAGCCAAAATACCCACACCAAACACGGCAATCGTCGCTGCCATATGCGCGGGCATGCCCGCCTCCACCATATGAATACGGACGGGGTTCGCCACCGCAGCAATCACACCACCCCACACACACGCCACCGGGGAAGCGGCAAAAAGCATCGCGAAGCCAGCCGCCGCAACACCCGAGGAAAGCACCTGCAACACCAAATACAGGGTCGGGTCAAGGTTAAGAGGCGCAGGAGCCGCCAACGGTAGGTGGAAGAGCGAACCCAAAACCCACACCGCAAACGACGCACTCAGCAACAACAAACCCACATAGGTTAGACGCGAAATACCCGCCAAAAAGTCCATACGGGAAATATCGAGCATGCCCGTCACCATGGGGAAACCGGGCACCAAGAACAGTACCGACGAAATGAAACCAATCATATGGTTCGGGCTAATCCAACCCGCCGCGACCAGCACATTAACAAGCGCAATGTACAGGCCCGCCGCCAGGAAGCCGCACGCCATCCACGTTGCCAAATGGCTCACCCCGCGCTTGAGCAGGGTCGAACGCAAAAACTGGCCGGCACCCGCCGCGAAGAACACCACCGTGCACTCCACCAGACCGCCACGGTTCAAGAACGCGAACCCGGCACACGCCACCGCCGACGCCAGCGCCAACATCCAGCGGGTGTACAGAGGCTTCGCCGAATCGATACGGTCCAGCTCAGCATTCGCCTCAGCCGGGGTGATCTTTTCAGGAAGCTCAGAAATGAACTTACCCAACTGATCCAGCTTATGAGCGTTAATGCCCATCGTGCGCTGCTCAGCCACCTCGGTGCGGAAATTACCGTCAGTGTACGAAGAAGTCGAAATTTCGGTGAAGGTCACCTGCGCGTGATGCTCCTTCAACCCCACAGCCTTCGCCAAACGCGCCATCGACGCCTTAATACGGTATGCGCTCGCACCCGACTTCATCAGGATGCGGCCCAGGCGGAGCACCACCTGCGACTGCGCGACCAGGTGCTCATGAGCCAGACGGGTAGACCCCAGATAAATACTGCGCGTATTAGTGTCAGGGTACGGCTCGGTAGTGCGGGGCTGATCATCCATGAGAGGCCTTCCGGGTCGTGCTATTCACGTGCTATTCGTGTTGGTGTGGTTCCTTATCTAGCATAGGGGAGAAGCCCAAGCGGGGATAGTGTCAGCCCGTCAGTAAAGGCGGATGCGACGGGCACGCTGAGCGCAGACGGGAGGGGCTGCGGGGTGCTTATATTCGGGGCAGGTTTAGCGGATCAGGTTTAGCGGCGCAGTTTTATCGGCGCACCGGCCAGCGGCCGTCAATAACCTCGGATTCCTTACCCGGCTGCGTGCGCAACCACGCCTGGAAGCTCGCCGCCTGCTCCGCCGCCCACTGAATCTGCTGCTCGTGCAGCTGGCGCGCATCCACGTTGAGGACCTCGGGGAACTGCTCGGTCAGCTTCACCAGCAGACGCTCCGCCGCCAGAGCATCATCTGCGGAGGTGTGCGCATTCTCCAGGGAGACACCGTACTCGGCGGCGAGAACCTCCAGGGTGCGCTTGCCGCGCTTACGCGGAATCACATGCTTATGCAGAACATACGGGTCGAGCACCACACCCGGCGGCAGCTCGCCGTTGGCAATATTGTGGCGCAGCATCTCGTGGTGTAGCACCGAAAAATCGTAGGCAGCATTGAACGCAATAATCGGCACACCATCAATATTGAGCGCACCAATAGCGCCGGCAAGCTCCCACACGACCTCGCGGGCGGGACGGCCATGCTCACGCGCGTACTTGGTCGTAATACCGTGCACAGCGGCGGCACCGGCAGGAATCTCAACGCCGGGGTCAGCAAGCCACTCGCCACGGCGCACCACATTACCCTGAGCGTCCAGCAGGATCAGGGAAGCAGTCACGATGCGGGCGGTGGTGACGTCCACACCGGTGGTTTCAAGGTCAAAAGTGGCGCGCAGGCCGTTCATCCAGGTCATGCTATAAGACTAACCCAGC
>FLSK01003054.1_pt1 | contig 30857 bp, 46 predicted proteins | sample 1550541 | NCBI WGS metagenome assembly FLSK01 (sample SAMEA4031773, study PRJEB14383) | metagenome | biome: human; feature: oral; material: saliva | place: Philippines | collected 2014
GCACAAAGAGTTCCTTATGAAAAATTATCATTTCCAGGTGGTTATATATCTTATAACGATGAAAAATTTACTGGAGAATTTGAAAGAAAAGATCCAAGAACAGGAAAAATTAATATGGTAGGTTCTGTTAAAAATGGAGAATTACATGGAACAAGTTATAGTTATGATGAAAATGGAAAATTAAAAGAAGAAATAACATTTAAAAAAGGAATGAAAGAAGGAGCTAGTAAACTTTATTATCCATCAGGAGCTGTATCAGCTAAATTAAATTATAAAAATGATAGATATGAAGGTTTACAAAAATATTACTATGAAAATGGTAAATTACAAGTGTAGGGGGTAATATGAAATGATAATAGTAATTTTTAAAGGATCATATTAATTAATAATAGAATTATAGGGGTATTGGTGTAGATAAAATGATGTGTGAATGAATGATAAAAAATGATAATTACTGAGAAAAAATAAGAAAATATTTTATTCCTGCACAGCGTAAATGAAAAAAAATAGAAATATTCGATAAAATTCAATAATCATTCAATAGGGGTTTAAAATCCCTTTTTTTTATTATCGAATACTTTTTAAACGGTGTGCAAGGATTAAAAAAGTGCTATAAAAAAAAATTAAATGCACAGCATAAAAATCATTGAAGAAATAGGAAGTTAAAAAAAATAGATAAAAAAAGAATGGTGTGCAAAGATAAAAAATGAAAGAGTAAAATAAAAAAAAAGAAAAAAAATACAAAACTTAAGCATACAAAAACAATTAAAAAAGTAGAAATATTAATAAAATCAATAAAAAACAACTAGGTGGCAATGTGCTACCTAGTTGAAATAGAACATAAAATTAAACTGTATAATCATAAATTCCAACGACTTTTCCAACAATTCTAAAATCATCATCTTTAGCAATATATATAGGATCATAATTAGTATTTAAAGATTTTAAAACCATTTCTTTTGTGATTGGGTTATAGTGGAATCTTTTGCAGTAGACTTTTTCATTTAAAAGGAAAATTCCAATTTCACCACTGTCAAGTTGAGGAATATCTTGCACAAGTAAAAGATCTCCATCGTTTATTTTAGGCTCCATGGAATCCCCAGCAACAAAAGTTCCAAAAGTTGCATTCCTAGCAATACTTCTAGGAAGCTTTATCCAATGAGTTGCTTCTTCTAGTGCTTCTTCACCATATCCTGCACTTACATCAGATAGTATAGGAATTTTTACCATACTATTATCCTTTTCTTCAGCTTCTTCAGAGAAAAAACTTTCAAACGAAACCTCAAATAGATCAGCTAATTTTTTTAATGTCCCTATTGAAATATCTTTCCCTTTTTCATAACTAGCATATGTTGGTTTAGTAATTTCTATTTTCTCTGCAACTTCTGTTTGTGTAAGACCTAATGCATTTCGATATTTTTTTAATTTTTCTGAAATGTTAAACAATTTTTCCTCCTTTCATAAAAAAAGAAAAAATTTTTTTCCAAATTTTTGTTGACAAGGCAAAAAAATTATACTATAATCACATCATAAGGAAATAAATTTTATCTTAAATGTATAAAAAAGTAAATATTTTTAACCTTAACTTAAAAAACGATAAAAATATTTAACTTATTATAACATTTTTAGGATATAGATACAAATAAAATCTGTATCCGAGATTTAAAATTAAAATCTGTAAAATAGATTTTATTTTTTTAAAGATATTTTTCTAAAAAATATAAAAATAAAAAATATAAAAAAAAGAAAGGGGGACAGAAGTACACAGGACATTGGAAATTGAAACACTATACTAAATTAAGGGGGAATGCTTATAGAATGATTTTTGCATTAAATGATAACAATAAAAAAGGATAAGATAAGATGATCATAAAATTTATAATAACTATTTTTGAATTAATTGGAATATTCTTATTTTTATACATAATAATAATAGTAATTATAGGAAAAGTATTTTTTGATAAGGATAAGGAGGAGCTTATAGAAGAAACAAAGGAACTAAAAATAGACTTTAAAAGATTAAGCAAATTTAAAAAGGGGGAATATATACCAATAGAAGAAGTTATAACAGATTTTAACTGGCTTGATTTACAGAACAAGCTCCAAATACAGAGCTTTGTTATACAGTAAGAGCTTATGGAAGTACAGACTTTAAAATACTAACTATTGATGAGCTAAAGGAGTTAGATAATAATAAAAAACTAGATAATTTATTCATTAGTCCATTATTTAAAATCTTATAAAGGAAGTGATAAGAATAAGGATATTAACAAAGTTTGAAACTGATATTGATGAAGTAAATAGATTATTAGAAGAAGGGTGGGAGTTTGAGCAAATATTCAGGGGAATAAATAAAGAAATATACATATTACATAAATATATTCAAGAGGAGGAAGACATAAGAAAAGAAAAAAGAAAAGAATCAGTATTTACCTTAATAGGAGAAATTACAGTATTTTTAACTATTCTAATCATAATAGTTGGAATATTAAGAAAATATTTTATCTAAGACATAATCATTAAATAATTGACTTATTAATGGGAAAATAAAATTAGTTAAAAAGAAGAAAATTAAAATACAACTATAGAAAAAAAATAATCTTGTTATCCCTTTAAATGAAAGTTTATAAAAATGTTTATAAGAAAGAGGGAAATCCTCAACATAATGTTCAGATGAAATTAGTAATTTATCTTGAATTAAGGCTTCTGTAACTAATTTATCTATTTTTATAAGTTGATTATATTCAACTTTTCTTTTAATAAAAACAAAAGATAGAATAGATAATTTATTATTAAATAACTTCATAAAAAGTACCTCCAAAGTTTTAATTAAATTATAGCTTTTAAGAGGTTAAAAATCAAATAAAAGGTGGAGGAGATGAACGATAAAAATAATTTAGTAGTATTTGAAAATACAGAACTTCAAGTGATGGTAAACAATAATCATGAAGTTGAAATGGATATGGACGAATTAGCAAAAGCATTAGGATTTAAAGATAAAGATAGTTTTAAAAGTATTATTTTAAGAAATCCAGAGTTACAAAGTCCAGAGTTTTCAAAAATAAAGAAAGTTTTAAGTAATGAAGGAGGAGTATTAAAGAAAAGAGATAAAAGAGTATTTAATCAAGATGGGATTTTTGAGGCAGCTTATCTAGCAAACACAGATAGAGCTAAAGACTTCAGAAGATTTATAAAAGCATTTTCAAAGGAAATGATAACAAGAATTAAAAATAATCAAATAGCTTTAAATCAAGGAGTCCCAGTACTACAAACAAAGATAGAACCAAAAATAGATCAAATGCTGGAATTGGTAACTCAGAGAGATGATGAAATAGCAAACATATTTGAATTTTTTGAAAAAGCAAAAACATATTTTGAAATGATTGGAGTGATGCAAGAAGATATAAAACTAATAAAAAGTAAGATGGATGAAATTGTTGATGCTGTTAATGAACTAAGTGATGAAGTGTATGGAGATGAAGATGGAGGAAAACAATAAATTTTATTTTGATTTATTAAGTCTTGAATCAGAAATGAACTACAGAGACTATTCAATTTCAACTCGAAGAACATACAAAAGAATAGTAAAAGAATTTTTAGAATCAACTAATAAGAATGTGATAGATGTAAAGAAAGAAGATGTAACAAGATTTTTAGATAATAAATTAATGGAATTATCAGTAAATACTATACTTGTAGAACTTAATGCTTTGGAGTTTTTCTTTGAAGAAATACTAGGCTTGAATATAACTGAAAATATTAGAAAGTATAAAAGAGTCTTTAAAAGAAAAGACTTTATAACAATAGAGGAGTTCAATATCTTGGTAGCTTCAGTACCTGAAAGAGAAAGACTTATGTACTTAGTTCTTAAAGAATTGGGGTTATTTTTCAAAGAGATTGTGGAAATGAAGGTTGAAGACATTGACTATCCAGCTTCAACAATATTAGGAAGGAAAGTAAGCAAGGATCTAATAAAAAATCTATTGCAATATGCTGAAAAGCATGAGCTTGAAAATGAAATTTTTCCATTTGAGCTAACTACTTTATGGAAAAGTAATAAATTAAATACAAAGAAATATTTAGGAAGAGTATGTAGTCTTGACGATATGAAACATTCAATAGCTTTAGAACTATATATAAAACCAGGAAAAGAAGAGGAGGCAGTTGAATATTTAAGATTAAAAAATGTGTACAGTTTAAGACAATATTATAAGAGAGTAGGTTATCAATATTTTAATTATTAAAAAAAGGACATCATGCTCGGCAAAGCTATGGTGTCCCAAATAAAAAAAACAACACTTTGATTATATCAAAAAGGAGAAGAAATGGAAAGAATAAATTTTTTAAAAGGAATGCTTGAACACTTAAGAAAGCATCCAAATACATATAAAAAGATGATTTTAAAGATAGAAAAGGAGCTTGAAAATGTGCATAGAACAGAAGGTAGAGCAATATAGAGAAAAATTAATTAGAATAACAGAAATAAAAAAGAATTTAATCGACGCTGAGATAAGTCTACAAAAAGTAATGCAAGAACTTAATCTTACACAATATGAATTCAAAAAGCTTTTAAATGGTGAATTAGAAGAAAGAGAAGCTGAGGTACTAGCATTATGTGATAAAGTTCCAGCTTATGTAAAGAATAGAGATAAGAGAGTAAAAACATTTCAAAAGTCACTGTTACAAAGAGATTTGACATTGAAAGATTTTTGTAAAAATGAAAGATTAGATGAAAAGAAGGTATATAGAGCATTAAGAGGGCTTAATGCAGAAAGAGATCTAGAGACTGAAAAGGGAATTGAAAGGGCTTTGAATGTAAGGATCTTTTAGAAAGGAGCTTTTATGACAAAAGAATACTTATTAGAAGATTTACAAAGACTCTTTGAAAAAACTAGAACTCAAGCTTTAAGATTTGCACAGCTACAAGGTTGGACTGTTGAAAAGAAAAAAATTGGGAAAGTTTATAAGAATGTTTATAAGGCTTCTGAAATTGATGCTTATATATCATCATTAGTAGAAGTTAAAGAAGAAAAAGAAAAGAAGGTAGCAACTAGAACTGTTGTAAAAAAAGAGGCAACAGCAATTGATGAACTCCCTGGGTGGAATCAACGAGTTGCAAATGCAAGATTTATCATTTGTATGAAGTTAGAAGAAAAATATGAGGAAGGTGGAGATAGTAAGGAAGAAATAATAAAAAAATTTGTAAATGATGCAAATAGGAATTATCCACAACAAATGGAGATTTTAAAGAAGTTGACAGTTCCTACACTTCGTAGATGGTGGGGAATATATCTAAAAAATAAGCATAATCCTTTGGCTTTAGCTTCAGGACATGGAACAACTAAAGGAATAAGAAGAGTAGAAAAAGAAGTTTTAGAATTTGCTAAGATGCTATATTTTAGCAAAAATAAACCAAAGATTTCTTTTGTTTTTGAAAGAGTTGTCGCAATGTTTGGAGTAAAAGCAATTAGTTATGGAACTCTAAGAAATTATCTTAATAAGGATATAAATCTTATTGAAAAAGATAAGGCAAGAATGGGGAACAAAGAGTTTAAAGACACTTACACACCATTTATTGAGAGAAGCTACGAAGACATTAAAGCTGGAGAAGTTTGGATGTCAGATGGGCATGATTTGGAAATGATGTGTTACCAAGGTGATAAGAAAAAATCAAATGGTGATAGATACTTTGGTTCTCCAAAACTAATCGTTTGGATAGATGTAAAAAGTAGATTTATAGTTGCTTGGAGTCTGGCATGGAGTGAAACAACTGAAGCTATAGCTATAGCTTTAAAAAGAGGGATTGAAAAGTATGGAGTACCTCAGCATTTATACACTGACAACGGGAAGGCATATAAATCTAAAGTTTTGAAAGGAACTGATGAACTGGACGGAATATATGCAAGTTTAGGAATAAATGTAGATCATGCAAGAGCATATAATGCTCAAGCAAAGCACATAGAAAGATGGTTCGTTGATTTTAAAGAAAGCTTTACAAAGCAATTTGCAACTTATAAAGGTGGAAACATTATAGAAAGACCTGAACATCTTAGAAGTTTCGCAATGCAAAAATTAGATAAAGATGAAATTTTAGAACAATGGGAGCTTGAAGAGTTGATAGAAAAGTTTATAGAAACTAAAAATCATAATTATTATGCTTTAAGAAGAGCAGCAGGATTGAAAGCTCACAGAGGTAGAGGAATGAATAATAGAACACCACTTGAAGTGTTCCAGGAAGAAAATCCACTTGCAAATAGAAAAATGCTATCAGATCAAGAACTTAGATTATTGTTCTTATATGAAGAAATAAGAACTATAAAACAAAATGGTATTGAATTTATGGGAAATACTTATGTAAATGAATACCTATATTATCACCAAACTGAGAAATGTAAGATTAAGTATGATCCTCATGATTTAAGTTATATCTTTGTTTATCAGGAAACAGGGGAATTTTTATGTAAAGCTGAGCAATTAGGACTTGCTGGTTGGAAAGATGTTACTGCTATTAAAACACATAAGAAAAGACTTCAAAAAATTAGTAAGTTAAGTAAAGAGATTATGGGAATAAGAGAAGACATAAGAGATGATTTAGATTTAATTGATGCGACAATAGTTGAAGACACTAAGGCTATAGAAAACAAGAAAAAGAATGAAAAAGAAAGAATACTTATAGGTGAAGGAATATACTTAGAAGATTAGGAGGAATCATGGACGATTTAAGAACTAGATTAGAAATATTTTCAGAAGATAATAACATGAGCTTTACAAAAATAGCAAAAGCTATGGGTGTAGGAGCTAGTACATTAAGTGAATGGAGAAAAGGAACATACTCAGGAGATAATGAAGCATTTTCTGAAAAAGTAAGTGACTTTTTAGATAGACATAAAAGAAAAATAAAAAGAATAAATTTTTCAGTAAATACAGAAACTAAAAAGAGAGTTTTTCATGTGTTGAATACTATAAAGAAGTATGTATCTTCTAATATAACTGAAGGGATTATAGAAAGCTCTAAGATAGGTTATATATACGGAAGGGCAGGATTAGGAAAAACCCATGCTTTACAAGAATGGTTAAAAACTTATGGTGGTAGGGGAGTTTTAATAACAGCAGAAAATGGAATATCTAGTGTTGGACTTATTAAAAAAATAGCAAAAGAATTAAAACTTGATACAACAGGAAGTTCTGAAACTCTAAAAGATAGGATAAAAGATGCTATAAAACTAACAGAGACCATCATCATAATTGATGAAGGTGAACATTTAAAAGCAAATGTAATTGATATTGTAAGAAGCATAGCGGACCAGACGGGAGTTGGTGTAGTTATTGCAGGAACTGAAGTTTTAAAAAGTAAAATTTTATCAAGAAAAAAAGAATATGAATACTTGTATTCAAGAGCTGTTGTAAATATTTCCTTAAAAGATTTAGCAATAGATGATGTTTCAAATATTGTAAAAGAATTTTTAAAAAATGAAATAGAACTATATAAAGAAACTGAGCTTCAAACATTAATCAGCTACATAAATATAGTTGTAAGAGGTTCAGCAAGAAACTTAGCAAATGTTTTGACTTCAAGCTATGAAATAGCTTTACAAAACAACTCATTAAAAATTGAAAAGAAATATATAGATGCTGCATTATCAACTCTAGCATTATAAAAAAGGGGGAACTATGAAAGATAAGGTATTGACTGAAGAAGCTAAGAAAATTTTAAAACAAGAGTATGGGAAAGATGCTTTAAAAATTGATAAGGAATTAAATGAACTAGCTACTCTTTCAGTAAAAAGAAAGAACTACATTCAAGCAGCTAACAAAGGAAATTCAAAAGCTAGGGAAAACTATGTAAAAATTACTGAAGAAATAAAAAAAATTGTAGTACAAATAAATAAAAAACTTTCAAAAAATTAGTGTTGATTTGAATTGTGTTAAATGGAATTAGCAAGGCAAGGGAGAGGATAATATGAGAAAAATACTAGCAATTGTTGTAGCTTCTGTATTAATTGTTGCTGATAATCAAGGAGGTTCAAATGTGGAAGTTAGAAAAAGGTGATATTGTAAATTGTATTGTTGCTGAAACTGGAGAACTTACAGAAGGAAAGAAATATAAAATATTAAATGTAAATTCAAGAATCAGTCAAGTTGAAATTATCAATGATAAAAAAGAGAAAAAAAGTTATTTAAGTGTGAGATTTGAAAAGGAGGAATTATGAGTACATGGGCTTTAATAGGATTGTCGATAGCTTTATTAATAGCTGGTTTTAACATAGGTTATGACTATAGACATAAAAAATTATTTTTTAATAGAAAATACAAATACTGGATATGTTGTTATTATTGTGTAGATGGCGTTGGATCTGTTGGAGGTTGGGCATTTGATTTTGATTCAGAGATGAATAGCAGTCAATTAAAAGTTTTTAAAGAAAAACAGATTAAAAACTTAAAAAATCAATTTAAAACAACAGATGTAGAATTTGAAATTATTGACTTTAAAAGATTAAAGGATTAAAGGATTAAATATGGGATTTAAAGATTTATATATAATTGATGGAATAGTTTACTTATACAAATATAATAATGGAGTTTATGCAGTATTGGAGGATGTATTAACAGGCTATGAAGAGTTTGTAAGATTGGAGGAGTTAAAACAATATGAGTATAAAAATTTATTGTGAAAATTGTGGAGCTGAGATAAAAGATGGAGAAAAATTTTATGAAGCTTGTCTTGGAGAGTTCTATTGCAAAGACTGTGTTAAAGAACAGACTTTAACTTATTTTACTGTTGATTCTGAACCTGTAGGAACAAATGAAGACACAGGGATTTACTTTAATCACAAGCAATTAAAAGAAGAAATTGAACAAAAAATTAAAGAGATTAATAAATGTATAGAGGTTTACAGAAATGATAAGACAAGAGGTGGACAATTTACATTTAGCTTTTTCAAAGAAAGAAAAAGACTACTAGAAGAAAAACTACAGGAATTTGAATAGGTGGATATATTGACAGGTTATGAAATTTTAATTAATTTGGAAAATTTATGGAGGTTTGAATATTAAGACTAAAAAACAAATTTTGAAAGAATTAGAAAGAGTAAATAAAGAAATTGAAAAAAATAAAGGATCTAGTTTTACATTATATCCTTTAATAAAGTATAAAGAAGCATTATTATGGGTTTTAGAAGATAAAAAAGAAGGAGATAATTATGGATTTAAAAAATTTAACAGCTGAAGAAAAAGAGGCACTAAGAAAGCAATTTTTAGAAGAAGAAAAAAGTAAGGAAGCTAAAAGAAAAGAAAAAATAGAAGCTTATAAAAAGCTTGTAGATGAAACAGTAATGAGTTCAATGAAGAAAGTGAAAGAAGTTTCAGCACAAATTGCAATGACTAAGAAAGAAGTATTTGATGATTTCAAAAGCATAACTGAATTAAAAGCTGAACTATATGGAGTAAATGATAAGCAACAGTCTCATACATTTACAAGTAGTGATGGGAAGTTCACTATAACACTAGGGCACAGAATGCTTGACAGCTTTGACGATACTGTTCATTCAGGAATAGAGAAGGTTAAAAGCTATATTTATAAATCTGTTCAGGATGAAAATAGTCATTTACTTGAAATAGTAAATTTACTATTAAAGAAAGATAAAAACGGTAACCTGAAGGCTTCAAGAGTTATGGAGCTGGAGAAAATAGCTGGAAATATAGATGATGCTGAACTAACTGAAGGAGTTAAAATAATAAAAGAAGCTTGGAAACCTCAGAAGTCTAAGACATTTATAGAAGCATACTATAAAGATGAAAATGGGAACAAAGTCAATATTCCTCTTTCTATGACTACAGTAATGGAGGACTTGAAAAATGAAGGAAATAAAGAAACATCAAATTAAATATATTCATACTTTAAAGCATAAAGCAGGCTTAAAAGATGAAGATTATAGACTACTTTTAAAAAGTAAATTTAATAAGAACTCTAGTAAGGATCTCAGCTATAACCAAGCTGAGATTCTTATAAAAATCTTAGATAGATTAATTAATGACTATGCAACAGAGAAGCAAAAAAATAAGTTAAATTCACTATATAGCAAAGTTTATAAGGAAAAAGATAAAAAAGAATTCATTGAACACTATCTTGGAAAAGATAAAACAATGGATAATATGACAGTAAAAGAGTGTAGTAAATTAATTTATGTTCTGGAAGAGATACTTGAATGGCAGGAGAAAAGAAAATTGAAAAAACTTAATTTGGAGGGTGAAGATGTGGAAGAGATAGCTGATTGGGAGGAAGATTGATGAAAGAAATTAATATAACAAAACATGCACTTATGAGATATGCTTCAAGAGTTCACAAAGCTAATATTGTAAGTGATAGAACTTGGGATATCTGGAAAAAAGCAAATGAAGAGAAAATTCAAGAATTAGAAACAAATTTAAAAATTGAATTAGGAAGACTAGAATATATCTGTACAGCTTCTTATGATAAACATAAAAAAGCTGAGTTCTATATAAATAAAGATAAAATGATGACTTATGTAATTGTTGAGTCAAGTTTAGTTACTTGTTATCCTATAAATTATGAATTGGATGCTGAAGGAAACAAGGCAATTTTAAATATCTTACTAGAAAACTTAAAAAGAGCTAAAATTGCTGAGGATAATTTTGAAGATAATTACTTTAAAGAAAAAGATAATTTAAAACAAGAAAAAGAATTAATCCAAGCTGAGATAGAGCTTTTAAATTCTAAATTGAAAAAACTACAAGAAAAAAGAGCAGGAATTGAAAGTAGACAACTTGAAATAATTGGAGAACAAGAAGAACTTAGAAACGTTATAAAAGTAGCTGAGGAAAAGATAGTAAGGAGTAAATTAGCACTATAATTATAAGGTGATAAAATGGAAAGTACTGAAATTTTGGAGCTAATAAGAAAAGCCAAGGCGGGAGACAATGAAGCTACTGAAACTCTTATTGAAAAGTATTTGAATGCAGTTAGAAAAATAAATAATAAATGGGGTGGAACTGATGATGGATTCCAAGAAGGGATTTTAGGAGTATATCAAGCAATAAAGAATTTTGATGAAAGATTTAATATAAAATTCTTAACATATCTTTATTATAATGTTGAATCAAAAATTAGAAAATTTGTTGATAAAGAGAGATATAGAGTTCCACAATATGTGATTGAAGGAATAAAAAAAGGTGAACGAGAACGATTACAATTTTCAGAAATAGAAAATTTTCAAATAGAAGACAATAGTGTAGATTTGAAAGCAACAGAAAGTAAAGTCTTTATAGAAAATATTATTTCTTGCTGTAATAGCAGAGAAAAAGAAGTATTAAAACTCTTGTTTATTGAAGGATATAATGGAGAGGAAGTAGCTAAAAAACTGGGAATAACAAGACAATATATATATAATATAAAAAATAAAGCATTTAAGAAAATTAGAAGAAAAATAAGAGAGGTTTAACCTCTCTTATTTATATTTACAAAAAATAGCTCTTATGGTATATTAAACTAGAAGGAGGGATAAATATGGCTAAAAAATATATAACTGTGGCTCAGGCTTCAAAAAGATTAAATGTTTCAATAGGGACAATATACAATTATTGTAAAACAGGCACATTGGGTTATAGATGCATAAAAACTTCAAAAAGATATACATGGCAGATTGATTTGGAAAGTTTAGAGCTATTAGAAAAAGAAAGTACATATAAAAGTTCTCTCCAAATAAAAAAAGATTTACAATATAGCCTATTCTAAAAGAGTTCAAATACTCTTTTTTTTATGTTCAAAGGGAGTAAAAAAACTTGAAAAAAAAAATATATATTTTTGAAAAAACACTTGCAAAAATCAAAAAGATATGATATAATAAATACATAAGGAGGTGAAAAGATGAGTAAAAAGCTAAAAAAACCAAAGAAAGGAGGGAAGAAATTAAATAAAAAAGAGCTACTACAAATGATAATCTTAATACTCGAACTTCTGGTCGTTGTTATTGAGCTAATAAAGATAATCATAGAGTAATAGCTAAGCAGTTGAGGGATAACAACCCTCCCTGCTTATATATTATATCAGTTTTTACTCATTGAATCAATGAAAAATATTTCAATTTTAACATTATCAATAATAGTATCAGCACTTATATTACTAAATTTTTATTTTAAAAATTTAGTATTGGCTATAATCATATTAGTATTATGTATTTATAATTTAATTAGATGGATTAAATTAAAAAAATAAAAGGAGAAAATTATGGCATCAGGTGGAGCAAGAGAAGGAGCTGGGAGAAAAAAACTAGATGCAAATAAAAAGAAACTTAATAAAACTTTTAGAATTGATCCTAAGCTTTTCAAAGAGATAGAGTCAAAATATCCAAATGAAAAATTGACAAATATAATAGAAAAGGCATTAATTGAATACTTAAAGAAAAATTAAAAAACTATTAAAAAGCACATCAAATGGTGTGCTTTTTTTATTTTTACAATTTTTATAATCTTTGCAAATTTTATAACATTTGTTGACTAAAGAAGTTATAAGGAATGTAGAAAGAAAAAATAAAAAGGAGTATTAAAAATGGCAAGAATAAAACCTCCATTCGCATATTTTGGGAGCAAAGGAAGATTCTATAAAGAAATTAAGGAAATTTTTGAAAAAAATTATAGAGCAAATTTTATTGATTTATTTGCTGGAGCTATGGAGATTCCATTAAGCTTCAAGAATGAGTTTGATAATTTAAAAGTTTTAGCTAATGTTAAAGATGAAAAGATTGAATGTCTTTTAAAAGAAAACGCTTTAGAAGTCTATAAAAAGGGGCTTGAATATATTAAGCATGATTTGAGAGAAAATGCTAGAGATATATACAGTAATAACAAAGATAAATTTGAAGAGGAAAATAGAATATTTAAAAATATCTTTTCTGAATGCTGTCCATGCTGTGGGAAAAGATTAAAAAATAAGAAAAAACATGAAATTTTTAACGATAATGAAAAGATGGTTTTAAAGATTTTGATGGCTTTTGGAGGATGTAGTACAAGTTTATCAAATTCTTTTTACTCTCCTCAAAAACTAGAAACTTTAGAAATTTATCTAAAATCATTGAAAACAATTGAAATTACAAATAATTTATTTGATGAAAATATGGAGTTTAAAGATAGCTTTATATTTTTAGATCCTCCATATATTCAAAAAATAAATAAAGAAGAAGAACAATTCATTGGCTATAACTATGCTAGTGATAAAGGAATTCATTGGTCAGTTAAAGATGACAATAGATTGATTGAATTTATAAAAAGAAATCAAAATAAAAATAATGTGTTTCTTGTTTTTGGAAGTGTAAATAATAATTTATCAAGGTTATTAAAAAATAATTTTGAATGTGAATTTATTGTAAAGGAATATAAAAGGGTAACATTTGGAAAACTAGCAGAAAAAGCTGAGTATTTCTGCTTAATAAAATAAAAATAATGGAGGTGCTTTATGGATTTAGAGTTATTAAAAGCTAAAAAGCTATATGCACAAGGAAAAACAGCAAAAGAAATAGCTAGTGCTCTAAAAAAATCATTAGGCACTATCTATCGTTGGATTAAAGATAACAAGGAAGAATTTGAAGAAGCTAGGAAATTAGCAGGAATGACTTTAGATGATGTGGTTGATTTACTAGATGAAACACATAAAAAAATATTAATAGAAATTTCTAAAAATCCTGAGCAATTCAAAGATCCAAAAACAGCAGATGCTTTAGTTAAAGTTGCAAGTGTTGTAGAAAAAGTAACAGCAAGAAGTGAAAAGAAAAAAGAACAAGCTAAAAAAGAAGTTGAAGAAGAAAGAGGGGTGTTGATAGTTGATGACATCAAAGAAAAGAAAAGAACTCAAGATATCTGATTTATTAACCCCTAAATTTCATTCGCTTTATTCAGCTTGGAAAACTAATAAATACACTCGATTAGTTTGCAAGGGTGGAAGAGGCTCGGCTAAATCTACAAATATAGCCTTAATTTTAGTTATTGACTTAATGCAGTATCCAGTCAACACGATTTGCTTTAGAAAAGTAGGAGAAAATCTTAGAAAATCAGTGTATGAACAAATTAAATGGGCTATTAAATTTCTAGGAGTAGAGGAATATTTTGAATATAAACTTAGTCCTCTCGAAATTATCTACAAAGAAAGAGGTAATAAATTTATATTTATGGGAGTAGATGACCCACAAAAAAGTAAATCTATAAAAGAGGCTCAATTTCCTATTGCTCGCTACTGGTTTGAAGAACTTGCAGAGTTTAAGAATGAAGATGAAGTTGAAACAGTTTTAAATTCAATATTTAGAGGTAAGTTAGAAAAAGGGCTTATATATAAAGGCTTCTTTTCATACAACCCCCCTAAAATGAAGCATAACTGGGTAAACAAAAAGTATAACTATTCTTTTATAGAAAATAATGTATTTGTACATCATTCAGTATACTTAGATAATCCTCATATATCTGAAGAGTTTATAAAAGAAGCTGAAGCAGTTAAGGCAAAAGATGAAACAAAGTATAAACTTGTGTATATGGGTGAACCAATAGGCAATGGACTTGTTCCATTTCCTAATTTAGAAATAAGAGAAATAGAAGCTTCAGAGATTGCAGGACTTGAAAAATTTAGAAATGGAGTTGACTGGGGTTATGGAGTTGATCCACTAGCTTTTGTAAGATGGGGATATGATAAAAAGAAAGGTATTATTTATGCACTAGATGAGTATTATGGAGTAGGTTTAAAAAATAGAAATCTAGCAAACTATATTCTTTCAAAAGGTTATGATGAGTTGGTTATGTGTGATAGTGCTGAGCCTAAATCTATAGATGAATTGAAGGAATACGATATAAGTGCATGGGGTGCAAAAAAAGGTGCTGGAAGTGTTGAATATGGTGAAAAATGGCTTTCTGATTTGGAAGCTATAGTGATAGATCCAAAAAGAACTCCAAACATATCAAGAGAATTTGAAATGATTGATTATGACACTGACCGTGAAGGGAATCCTTTACCTCGTTTGTGTGATTCAAACAATCATACGATAGATGCAACAAGATACGCATTTTCTAATGATATGAAAAAAGGGAAGTGGGTATATGAGTATTAAAGAAATTTTTAGAAATTGGTTTTTCAAAGATTGTTCAGTAATGACTGGAGATGGGAAAAACTTTGAAGCAGCTGAATACATATCAACAATATGGGAACAGCCAGGCTTTATGCTGCCAATTAAAAAAAAGATTAAGGCTTGTCAAAACATTGAAATGGGTATTTATACAGGAAAAAAAGATGGGAAGAAAAAAGTAGATAATCATATTTTGAATAATTTATTTAAAATGATTAATCCTAATACATCATTCCAAGATTTCATAGATTATTTAATAGTTTGGTTAGAAGGTTCAAATAATGGAGTTTTATTAGAGCTTATAAAAGGATTGCCCTCACTTGCTCCTGATTTATATATACACTCACCAAATAATTTTACAGTGTATTTTGAAGGTAGAAGGATAAGGGAAATAAGAATCCATAATCCAGCTAAAATAATAACTGGGGATGAATTAAAAAACTATATGTGGCTTAGTTCTCCAAACTATGACAACATAATTGATGGAGTTAGTGGAAATGGAATAGGACAAGGAAGGAGTAAACAAAATGCTCTGGCAATCTTTGGTGCTTATTTATTCAAGGCTTGGAAATGGAACTGGAGTTTAGCTAACAATTTAGGAAAACCAGGAGGAATTCTTCAAACAGAAGGAGCTGTAGATAAAGAAGACAGGGAAGAAATAAGAAGTAAATATTCAGCTCACTATGCTGGAGCTGAGAATGCAGGTAGTCCTCTAGTACTTGGATCAGGACTTAAATACCAAGATACTTCAAAAGCACCTATAGATGCTGACTGGAGTACAGCTGAACAGAAAGCACATGAAAGAGCAGCTATAGCTGCAGATGTTCCAATTGAGTTGGTTGGTGGCGGTGATTCGACTTATCAAAACAGAAAACAAGCTAAAAAAGAGTTGTATAGAGAAGCTGTAATTCCATTCTTTAATAATTTAAAAAATTGGCTTAATTACTTATTAAGTGATTATTTAAAAAATGGTGAGTACATAGACTATGACTTATCTGGAGCGGACGAATTAAAAGATGATATAGCAGATATTATTCAAAAGTTGGAACCTCTTAAAAATAGAGTAACTATAAATGAATATAGAAGGATTATATCAGAACTTACTGATTTAAGTTTGGAGCAACTAAAAGGCGGGGATGTCTTACTTATAAATGGTGGAGATATGACACTCGAAGAAATTACAGAACCAACGACAACAGAAGGTGAAAAGGCTGAGGATATATGAAAAAGGAAGTTCAAAAAATAAAGGCAATTAAGGCACTAGAAAGAAGACTCAGTACAAGGAATAAGAAAATTATAGAAAAAATATTCGTTGAACTAAGAGATAAAGTGATTGCAGATAATTCAAAATCTTATGATGTAAAAATGATAATAAATATTGATTATGAGTGGCTTTTGAAAAAGTTTAAAAGTGGACTTGAAGTAATTTATCTATATACATTCGAGGAGACTTTTAAGGGCTTTCAAAACATCTACAAAAAAGTAATAAAACCTAAAACTATAAAAGGTATTAGAGATTATTTTTTAAAAAATTGGAATACAAAAAATGCTGGAAAACAAGCAACTAAGATGACAGCAACAACAAAAAATATTTTAAATAAGATAATTACAACAGGACAAGAAGAAGGCTTGTCACATAATGACATGGTAAAAGAACTGGTAAAAAATATTAATGGAATGACAGAACAAAGAGCTAGCACAATAGCAAGAACTGAAACAAGTAAGAGCATTAATACAACAAGTTATGAAACTGCTAAGAATGTGATGAAAGAAAAATGCTGGATACATGTTGGTGGGAAAAAAACATACAGACCACACCATAAAGCTATAAGTAATAAATGGGTGGATATAAATTACAAGTGGAAGTTAAAAAATGGTGTGGAAGCAGACTACCCACACCAAGATACTTTACCAATTTCTGAAATTGTGAGATGCAGTTGTTTAATTATTTTTAGATAAAAGGAGTAGGTATGTCAAAGAAGAGAATAAAAAAGAAAGTTAATTTTTCTGATGAAACATTAAATTTTACTTGTGAAATTGAAAAGTTTAAAGAAGAAGGGGAACCAGGGAAATTTACAGGAATACTTGTAAACATGCAAAATGATAGTCTTGCAAAGGGTGTTTACAGATTTAAAAAGGGAAGTATGCAAGGAAATAATGGGAAGACTTTACTTCTTTTATACAATCATTATGGTGAACTTTTACCAGTTGGGAAATTAGTAGGAGAAGAAACAGAAAAAGGGTTTGAAGTTATGGGAGAATTCCATTTATCAAAAGATGATAATGGTAATTATATAAATCCTGAAGCTGTAAAATTATATTCACTTATGAAAGAAATGAAACTACCTTTTGAAATGTCAGTAGGTGGAAATATTGTAGATTATAAAGAATATAGTGAAAATGGCAAATATTATATAGATATAAATAAATTTGAAGCTCATGAAGGAAGTTTGACTCCTAAAGGTGCTGTAAAAGGAAGTAAAGTAACAAGAGTTTTTAATAAAGAAAATGGAGGAATAGGACAAATGGATAAGGAACAATTAAAATTATTGATGGCTGAATTATTAGCAAACTTTAAAACTGAATTATTAGAAGCAGGAACACCTGAAGAAATTAAAAATTTACCTATTAAATTCAATGAAATTAATTCAAAATTTGAAGAAATAAAAACTGAATTAAATGGTGAATTCAAAGCAGAAATTGAAAAACAAATGAATGAATTCAATGAAGTCATAAAAAGTTTAAAAGCTGATTTTAAGCCGACAAAAAAAGAAGTGACAGTTGCTGAACAATTTAGTGCAATGATTCAAGAAGTAGAAAAGAATGGAAAAGCAGTAGAAACTGTTTTTAATTCAGAGAGTGAAATAAAGTTTACAGCAGATCCAGCTACTACAAGTAACTCGGAACATACTATTAAAACACAATATGTAAATACATTACTTGAAAGATTAGTTGCACAAAATTCAGCACTTGGAGATGTAAAGTTTATTCCGATAGTAGATGGAAGCCTTACAATTCCGAGAGAAGTTGCTGGACTACCTGAAGTTGGATGGATAGGAGAAGAAGGGAATAGGGAAGAGACTTCTGCTCCAAAAACAGATCATGTAGTTATTACATTACATTCATTATATGCAATGCCAAAAGTAACTAATAAGCTATTAGCTACTAATTTTGTGGGGTATGCTAACTTCTTAGTTAAAAGAGTTGAATATGCTTTATCTTTAAAATTAGCAGATGCTTTATTTTATGGAACAGGGACAAATATGCCTACTGGAATTTTACAAGACAGCAGTGTAACACAAGAAGTTGAAATTGATTCAACTGACGACACTACATTTGTAGATTCTTTAATAGATGCTTACTATGCTTTAGATGAAGATGTAGCAAGAAATGCTAAATGGTATATGACTTCTGAAACTTGGACAGCTATTGCAAAATTGAAAAATAAACAAAAAGATTTCTATATAACTGACTTAAATAATGGAAATACAAGAACTTTAATGGCTAGACCTGTTATTCTAATCACTTCAAAAAATGCAGGATTAAAATCAATAGCTACAGCAACAGCTAACGAAATGATTGGAGTTTTTGCAGATTTAAGTACAGCAGTATTAGGGATTCAAAATAATGCTATGACAATGAGATTAGAAGATAAAGTGACTTCTAAGGGATATACAAAATACTACATGGAAAAAGGCGTAGGTTTAGGGGTTCAATTACCTGAAAATATTTTGAAATTAAAGAAAAAAGCATAATTTAAGAGGGATTATTCCCTCTTAAAGTTCTAGCAAGGAGAAAAAATGAGTATTAAATATGATTTAGAAATTGCTAAAATGCTCACAAACATTGAAGATGAAAAGCTTCTAAATTTTTATATCAATGCAACAATAAAAAAAATAGAAGTAATTTTAGGTTATGAGCTTGTAAAAGGGCAAATAACAAGTTTAGTTAGTGGACTTAATAAAAAGTATGTATTCTTACCTAGGAAGAAAATTGAAAGGGTATTGAACGCTAAAAGTGGGTGTAAAAAGCTCCCTTTTAGTTTTGTAAATAGAAAAGTAATATTTGATGAAATTATAACAACAGATTCTTATGTAGAAATAGAATATATAGCAGGCTATGATGAATTACCTGAAAATCTATTAATATTCATCTGCTCAACCATAAAGGAAGAACTTTCTAATGCTGAAGGATTAAAGAGCTATGGGATAAGAGGGATAAATTATACTTTTTTAAATAAAATAGAACAATCTGACAACTTTATAAGAGGAGTAAGGGACTTATTTGGAGTTATAGAAATATGACAATTGTAGAAATTTGCCAAGAAATGGGATATTTAAGTAAACATACTGTAGAAATTGGAATATTAGCTATTGATAAAAGCTTAACAGGAGAAGATGGAAAAACAAGTATACTTGAATATGCAATATATAATGAGTTTGGAACTTCTAGCATACCTGCTCGTCCATTCATGAGAAATGCTTTGGATAGTAATAAAGAATATATAGGCAACTTAATAAAAACAGCTGTTGCTGATGTTGCAAAAGGAAGTATAAAAGGGAAACCCGCACTTATGAGAGTAGGAGAAACTATAAGAGGTTTAGTAATTCAAAGTATTGCTACAGCTCAGACTTGGGCAACTCCAAATAATCCAAAAACTTTAAAAATAAAAACTAAAAATGGACAAGCTAATAACACAAAGCCACTTATTGATAACAGATTTTTAATTAAAAGTATTAGGTATCAAATAGTAAATGAAAATGGGACAATAGAATATTTGTCAGACTTTAAGGATGTATAAGATGGATAAAGTTATTTTATTAAGTAAGCACAAAACAAATATAAAAATTATTTCAAGTGTTGAAGGAAGATGGGAAAAAGGGAAATATATAGCTAATGAAGAGAAAGAAAAGATTATAAAAGGTGTATATATGCCTGTTTCATCTGATACTTTGAAATATTATCCTCAAGGTGAAATTACTTTAAAAGATATGGAATTATTTACAAAAGAGAAACTAAAAGAAGGGGATATTGCTATTTTAAGAGATGAAAAATTTAAGATAATTGAAATAACTGACTTTGATTATCTAGCTGATATAAAAAGCTATATTTTAAAGAGGAGTACAAAAGATGATTAAAATTATAATTGAATTACTCAATAAAACGAGTAACATTCAAATTATACCAGCTTTTACTACTACAAAGGTTCCTAAAAAGCCTTATGCTACTTACCAAGTGTTAAATATAAATAGTGCTGATTTTAGAGGATATACAGAGAGAGAATATATAAAACAAGATGAAAAATATCTTGAAACAACTGAGTATAGAATAATGGCAAGACTTCAATTTGACATATATTCTGAAACTCAAGAAGAAACATTAGAAAATGCAATTGAACTGAGAGAATTAATCCTTTTCAATGCAAGAAGAGAGATAAATAGATTAGATGCTGGAGTAGTAAAAAGTAGTGAAATAAAATCATTAAATGAATTAATTAATTCAGAGTATGAGTATCGTTGTACTTTTGATATAGTTTTTGAATATATGAAAGTAACAAAAGAAAGAGAACTTGAATTAATAAAAGAAATAGAATTATTGGTAAATAATAAAAATAAAAGTCGAATAGCAAGGAGGAAAGAATAATGGGAGTATATAGAGAACCGATAAAAGTAGTATTAGAACAAGAATTGAATTTGACAATTGCTTCATTAAATAAAACTCTTATAGTTACAAATGATAAGAATGCAGATTTTAAATATTATATGAACTCAAAAGATGTTGCTAATGATTTTGGGAATAATTCAAAAGTATATAAATTAGTGGAGAAGTTTCTAGGACAAAGAGATGGAGATGGTAATATTTTAAAACCTGATTTCTTTGGAGTTGTTGGAATTACTGCGAGCGGACAAGAAAAGATAGAAGATAAGTTGAAAGAAGTACTAAATGAAAATTTAGATAAAGAATGGTACGCTCTTATAACAACATTTGATAGTGTTGAGACAATGAAAGCTGTAAGTTCTTTTTTAACTGAAAATAGAAGAATTTATATAACAGAAGTCAAAGCTTATCCATTAGCAGATACATTAAAATCTGATAGAATTGCACCTATTTGGAATTTAAAAATGGATGAAGCTGATAAGGAATATAAAGCAGCCGCTTATGCTGGGGTAGTTGTAACAAAAGGAGCAGGTTACAGAAGCTCAATGATAGAGTTGCAAGGAGTAACAGCTGACACTGAATTGGCTAAGAAACCTGAACTTACAAAGAATAATATTACATTTGTAGAAAAAAGAACATCAGAAGGCTATATAACAGCCAATGGTGGAAAATCAACAGATGGAACTTATTTAGATGAAACTACTTCAATAGACTGTATTATTGTAAATCTTAATGAAAATTTAGAAAAAGCAATGATTAAAAAAGGGTTCCCACAAGATGAAGAAGGGTATGCTTTTATAGAGGAGACATTAACTAATGTTATGGAAGAAATGGGAGCTAATAAATTAATTGCAAAGTTAAATGGCAAATATCAATATGTGGTTTACCCAGTTAATCAAACTGCAACAGAAAGAGGGCTTAGAATTATAAGACCAAGAGTACTTTTTAGAATTAGAAACTGGGGATATTACATGGATTTAACATTGGTAAAAACTAATAAAGATATTGGAGGGAATAAATAATGGTTGATTTAAGTAAAAAAACTTTTATTTTCAATGGCTATACTTTTAAGAAATTGAGAAGTTTGAGTGTTGGAGCACCTGAGGATCCATATAAACAATCTGATAAAAGTATTTATGGGGAAAGAAGAATAATATACTCACCTGACTCAAATATAGAAATAACTATAACTGTACCAACTGGAACAGAAGATGAAAAAATACTTTTAAATGCTTCTGAGAACGTAATAACAGGCTCAGGATATTTCAAAGATAGTTCTAATCCAAAATATAGTAGAGGAGTAAGTGTAAAAGAAATCGGTGTTAATAAAGGTGAATTAGCTAATGATGGAGAATCTGATTCAAGAGAATTTAAACTTGTATGTGTAGGTGTTAAGGAGGCAATGAACTAATGGAAAATAAAGTAAATAAAACAGAGCAACAAGAATTAAAAAATAAAGAATTTCTAAAAAAAATAGAGGATAAGAATATATCAAATATAACTTTTAAAGCTGAGGGTTTAGGAGCTTTAGAATTTAATTTGATGATGACAGGAAAAGATTTTAAAACAATAGAGAGACCTTTTAGAATTGAAAGAGTTTCAACAGATACATTTTTTAAGCTTTCATCTGAAAAAGATGAATTAGCAATAGGTAAGAAATTATTGGATACTTTTATAGCTCAGCCTGCGGAAGCTAGAGACATAGAATTTTTTAATATGGATCAAGAAGCTTTAGAAACTATTACACTGATTATAACTGAATTTCAACAAACTCCCTTTTTATTCATTAAAAACTTTGGAGAAAATAAGGAAGATTAAGCAAGGAAGATTTGATGTTTGTTTTGAATCTAAGATTCCATACTATAAAAAGCCTGTTGAAGATCTATGTTATGAAGAATATATGCTTTTACAATTAGCTTGGGCTGATTATGCAAAAAGAAAAAATAAAAATTAGAAAGGAGGGTTAGCAATGTTAGAACAGTTATCATTGGTTTTTAAAGTTGTAGGTAATGGACAAGCTACTTTAAATCAAATTAGTTCTCAAATTGGAAATTTAAAGAATAATATGTCAAATTTAAAAAATAGTCTTAGTTCAGCATTTGGAAATCTAAAAAGCACTATTGGTTCATTAAAACAGAGTTTAGTTGCTTTTAAAAATAAGATTAGTACAACTTTTAATGCCTTGAAAGCTAAAATAACAGCTAACTTTCCAGCTATTTCAAAATTAAGAAATGGTTTTATTTCACTTCGGAGAGGATTAGGAAATTTTGGTAATTATGCCCAGCAACAATTTCAGAAAAGCAAAGAAAAAGCAAGTACACTTCTAAGTGTCTTAAAAAGGATAGCTACAACATTAGCAGCAGGTTTTACATTAAAAACTGCTATTGAAGGTGCTGGAAATATTGAACAGTATAGAAATACACTTGAAACTGTATTGAAAGATCCTAATATGGCAAGAAAAAAGTTAGCATGGGCTAGCAGATTTGCTAATAGAACTCCATTTGAAACAGATGAAGTAGTTGGTGGAATGACAAAATTACAATCCTACGGAATTGAAGGAGATAGAGTTTTAAAAACTACTAACAGAACATATCTTGAAATGATTGGAGACATGGCTTCAGGAATGGGTAAAAGTTTTGACCAAGCAATTGAAGCTATTGCTGATGCAAGAACTGGAGAACTTGAAAGATTAAAAGAATTTGGAATTACTAAGAATATGATTGCCGAGTTTGGAAAAAGCAAGGGCTTAGAAATATTTAACAGTAAAGGACAAATCAATGATTTAGAACTATTTAATAAGACTTTGTTTGAAATGATGGACTCTCGTTTTGGTGGAGCAATGGAAAAACAAGCCAAAACATTTAAGGGAGGATTATCAACTATATCAGGAGCTACTAAATCAGCATTAGCAACATTGGCAGGAGTAAATGAATTTGGAGATATAGTTGAAAACTCTCCTTTTCAAATTCTTAGAGATAGAGTTATCATACCGCTAGCTAATACACTAGTAAAATTTCAAGAAGATGGAACATTTACAAGATGGGCAGAAAATTTATCTAGTATCTTTGGTGAACTAATTTCATGGGGAGAAAAAATAATAAATTTTATTGTTAAGTGGAAAGAAGTTTTAATTCCATTAGCAAGTGCAATAGCTGGTCTTTTCGTAATTAATAAGGTGATAGTTTTAATAGGAGCTTTAAAAACTGCATTAGCAGCTCTTTCTTTTAATCCAATTATGCTTGCAATTGGAGCTGTAATAGCCATAGGTGTTTTATTATATAGAAATTGGGATCTTATAAAAGAAAAATTAATTTCACTTTGGGATAAGATAAAAGGTTTTGTCAAAGTATTTTTATTTTTCTCAGGGATAGGTTTAATAATAAAACTAGGACAACTCTTAATAGAAAATTGGGAAAAAATTAAGGCTAAATTATCTTCATTATGGGATAAAATTAAAGGTTTTGCTAAGGCATTATGGGATATTGGTAAAAAAATATTTATGTGGCTTAGTCCAATAGGTTTAATTATTACTGTTGGAAAACTGATAATAGAAAACTGGGATCTTATAAAAGCAAAATTTGCTGAATTAGGAAGTTATTTATATAACAAAATAATTGATATAGGTAATTTTTTTATAGGACTAAAAGACAAAGTGGTTGATGTATTTTTTAACTTAATAGATAAATTAAAAGAAGTGTGGGAGACAATGAAGTCAACTGCAGCATCAGCTTTTGATTTTATTTTAGATTATGTTGCTAAAATTTGGGAAAGCATCAAAGGTTTTTTCTCGGGTTTAGGTGAAAAAATAAAATCATTACCAGGAATATCTTGGTTTTTTAGTGATAGTGAGAAAAAAAATACAAATAGCCCTATGATAGATGGGACTCATAAAACAGGACTTGACTATGTCCCTTTTGATGGCTATATCGCTGAGCTTCACAGAGGTGAAAGAGTTCTAACGGCTGAAGAAAATAATGCATATTCAAGTGCTGAAAGTAATGAGTTTTCTAATACAAGTAATTCAGTAAATACAAAAAATTCTAATAAGTCTGATAAAAAAATCATATTAAATCTTACTGTAAATATGTCTGGAACAAAAGAAATGGATTGGAATAGAATTGGAGAGATGATAGTAGAAAAATTAGAGGATTTGATGTTACAAAATGACATAGCTAAAGGGGAAATATAGATGTTTTCAATAACAAATATTATGAGTAAAGTAAGTAGTTTTCTAAATAATATAAATTCAATTTCTAACCGAATTGATAATTATCTAAGAAAAACTCCACCAATTTTATTGGGAAATATAAAACTTCAATTAGTTTCTGGAATATCTGAAAGCTATTCTAATGATGTTCCAACAATTCCAATTGATGATGGAACTCAAATAGCTGATAACATAACACAAAATCCGTTAGAGTTATCATTTAAAGTTCAAATTGTAGGTTCTAATCACAAAGAAATTTTTGAAAAAGTTCTTGAACTTAGAAATAAAAGAGAACTTGTGGACTTGTATATGATTAAGTTATATAAGAATATGGCTATAACAAATATAGAAAATACTATAACTTCATTATATTATACAGAATTTACTATTTCATTAGTAGAAGTAAAGATTGCTCATGTTTCTATGATTCCTTCACCTAGTCCAAAAGCTAAAGCAAGTGTTAGAAATACAACAAAAATAAAAACAATAGCAAAAGCTAAAAAAAATACAAAAAGTATTACAAAAGCTGTTACTAAAAATAAAAGCTCAGGAGTAAAGGATTGGGAAGGAGATCTACAAAGTGAGCATATAAAACTGCCATAGATAATAGGAGCATAGAAATGAAAATAAATATAATGAAAGAATCTATTCCATATATAACTGATGTAACTATTGCAGGGACAACCTTTCAATTTGAATTTACATATAATTCTTATGATAAAAGAGTGTACATAACACTTTATGATATTGATGATAATTTAATATATCCAAATGAGCCAATTCTATTCGGGGTCCCACTATGGTTCAATAAATTAGTTGATGAAAAAGGAAATTTTAATAAAAAATATCCACAAAAATATATTATCCCTAATACTTTAGATAGAAAAGCAATAAAAATTGATTATGAAAATATTGATAAAATTGAACTTTTAGTGGAGGAATAATGGATTTTATAGCAAATAGACCTATTTTTCCTAGAAATTCTTATCTTATTATAAATGGTGTAAAACTAGATGATCATAATAATGATGGTTTAAAATTTGATGTTGATGTAAAAACAGGAGAAGAAGGGAAAGTAGGAGTAGGAACATTCAAAATATATAATTTAAGTCAAGATATAGAAATAGGAAGTGAGATAGAACTTTGGTTTGGTTATGCTGAAGATATTGGCTATTATTCAAAATATGAAGTTATAAAAAAGAAAAGAATAAAAGAAAGCTCTTCATTTATTCAAGAGTTGACTTGTTCAGAGAGAACTAAAAATAGTAGTAAGATAGTTTCAATTAGTTTAGATGGGAATACTAGGATATCTGAAGCAATAAAAGAAGTTACTAAAGAAATGGGAATAAATCTTATTTCTATGGAACTTAATAAAGATAAAATTTACACTAATGGTTTTACTTGCTATAGTCAAGGATTTCAAGAGTTAAGAGAATTAGTTCAAGACTCAGAGAGTAAAATGACTTTAAAAGGTGATGATCTTTATATCTATACAGATAAACAAAAAGATCAAGCGATTTATTTAAGCTTCGAAAGTGGATTGATTCATAATCCTGAAGCTGTTGAACAGCAAGAAAAAGAAGTGAAAGTAAATAAAAAATCTGATAATAAAAAAGCAAAGAGTAAAAAAGATGATAAATGGGAAAATGAGCAAAAAAAGAAAACTATAAAAGAGAGTAATAAATATGACTATACTATTGAATGTTTCCCAATTCACTACATAAAAAAAGGAGATGTAATATACGTTGAAAGTGATGATGTAAGTGGATTTATGCAAGTGGAAGAGGTAAGCATTAGTCTAAGTGATAGCTGGAATATGAAATTAGGAGTTAAAGTGATGAAAGATGATGGAAAACATAAGGATAATTCTAGTAAAAATACAAAAAATAAGAAAGGGTAGATTTGTAGATGCTGAGCCTTTGTTTAGTCCAAATGGGGTTGCTCTACCTGTACTTCGTAATGTTCCAGTGGCATTATTTGGAGATAATAAAGATCATATTGATTGGAATATTAAAGAAGGGGATATAATGCCATATTTTGTTTTAACCTTTGATATTTCTTCATATATAAGTCAAGGATCCCATGATGTTATGGATTCAAATAGAAGAAATAACTTAAACAATGGTTTTATTCTACCTTTCACAATTCCAAATGCTACAGAAAGCTTGGAATTTCCTTCGGATATTAGAATTATTGGAGATAGATTAGAAGAAGGGAACATTGATTTGAAAGGGGATTCTAAGCAAGAAGGTAATGTTGAGATAAATGGAAATACTACTCAGAAAGGAAATACAACACAAACTGGGAACATATCTACAAAAGGTTCTGTTGCAGCATCTGAAGATGTTACTGCTGGAGATAAGAGTTTGAAAAAACATAAACATTCAGGAGTAGCAAAAGGAACTGAAATAAGTGGAGGAGTAGCATAATGGAAGCTATAAAAATGGATGATGGAGATATTAAATTTTCAACTATTTCAGGAATAGATGAGTTCTGGCAGAGAGTAGTAAATTCTTTAAAAATATATTCAATTGAGTGCTTTTATGATGAAAATTTAGGGCTTGATATAAGAATAATAAATGAACAGGATGTAGCTGAATATAAACTTGAACATATTTGTAGAAAGTTACAAGAATGGTATAGAGCTGAAATAGAAACAGTTAGTTATCAAATAATTTCTGAAGCAGAAAGAACTTTAAAGGCAAAAATATATATAACACATAAGAAACATAATAATATAGAGAAAGAGGTGATAATCAGTGGATAAATTTGAAACAAAAGGCTTTCAAGGACTTATGGAATTAGCACAAAAAGAAGCACAAAAAAAAGAAAATTTTGGAAGTGATTTCAATGTTGAACCAACTGGAGATTACTATAAATTAGTAGCACCTTTCATATATCTTTGTTCTTATTTGGAAGATAAAGTAATTTCAATAGGAAGGGGTTTAAATATATACAATGCACAAAATGAGGAATTAGACAATTTGTTATATTTTTTCCCTAGAAGATTTGGAACGAAAGCTCAAGTACATTGTAAAGTTACAGCAACTAATTTTGTAGATGTGTTACAAGGAGACATTATCATACAAGCTGAAAATGGAGTGAAATATGAAAATATAGAAAGATTTGAAGTAGACTCTTCAAGAACTAAAACAATACTATTTCAAAGCTTGTTCGATGGGGAAGAGGGTAATATTCAAATCAATAAAGTTGAAAAGGTTATAAAAGCTCCAGCTTCAATAGTAGATGTACAAAATATAGAGATTGGAGAAGGTGGTCTTTCTTCTGAAACTGACTATGAATATCTAAAAAGATATTTGGCTGGAAATAGCAAAGGTGAGTGGAGTTTATTACCTATTTTAAATGCGATAAGAAAATTACCAGGAGTAAAAAGTGCTAATGGGATAAGAAACAATACAATGAATATAGACAGCTTTGGACTTTCTCCAAAAAGCATTTGGATAGTAGTAGATGGAGGAATAAAGGAAGAAATAGCACATGCTATTTATATGCACATTCATACTCCAGATACTAAAGGAAATGTTGAGGTAAATGTTCCAACATCTGTACCTGATCATTTTGAAACTATAAGATTTGATAGACCTGCTCAAGCAGAAATTGAATATAAATTGGATATAAAAAGTGCTGATGAATTGAAAATCAAAAATTTAATTGATGAGTATATTAATGAAGCTGGAATAGGTGCTTTACTATCAAATGGAACATTCTTATATGAATATCTTTATAATAAAAACTATAAATATACAGATTTTGACTTAAAGTTTAGAAAAAAAAATACTCTTATTTGGAGTAATTCAATTCAATTAAACTTTAATGAAATACCAAAAAGTGCTGGGAGAATATCATGATTGATGAAGTTATAAAGGGTTTACCTTTGCATTTTCAAAAAGAAAATACAATTAAATTATACAAAACTTTGAAGCCTGTTATTGAATATATAGATAGCTTAATAGAAAATTTAAAAAATCAAACATCATTATTAAAATGTTCAGGGATATTCTTAGATTTTATGGGTGAAAGATATGATGAAAAAAGAAGTGGTCGAGATGATGAGACTTATAGACAAGCATTAATTATAAAAAAAATGGCACTTGATGGATTACCTAATACAGAATTTTTACTCTCACTTACTAGGGAACTTACTAATAAAGAAGTTACTAAATTAAAAACAAGACCATTGCAAGAAGTAGCTAGTCAACTATTTAAGGTAAATATGATTGATGATTTAAAAGTTATTAATAAAATGCCTAACTTAAATAAAGTTTGTGAAGTTGGAGCGAGAATGTATTGGGAGCTTGAAATTATCAATAATAAAAGCAATAAATATTATTCATCAGTAGTTGAGAATATAAAAAAAATAGAAATAAAAGCTGATTTTAAACTAGATCAAACAATGAGAATAAATTCAAAGTTAAATACTGCTCAAGGGATAGGATTTACAAAAATAATCGAGATAGGGGGAATTAAATAATGAGTTATTTTGAAGGCTTAAAGCTAACAAAAAAAGGTGAACAACTTCAAGCTAAGATAAATGGAAATTTATCCGAAACTCTAACTTTTACAAAAGCAAAGTTAGGAAGTGGTTCAATAACTTCAAATGATGAGATTAGATTCTTAACAGATGTAAAAGAAGTATGGGGGACAGCTAATGTAACTAGTTGTAAGATACAGGGAGATGAAAAAAATATAGTAGCTATAGAACTTCAATTTTCTAATGCTGAGCTAAGAGAAGATAAAATCTTCAGAGAAATTGGACTTTATGCACAAGGAAATGAAGGTGAAGAAATTCTTTATGCTTATGCTAATGCTGGAGATAAATATGATTATATTCCATTAATGAAAGATAGTCCACATTCTTTTATAATAGTAATTTATTTTAATATAACAAGTGGTTCAAAAGTTGATGCCAAGATTGATTTACATAGTTATGTGTCACTTCAAGAGTTTAATGAAGGAATGAATAAAAAAGTAAATAAAACAGACTATGCTTCAGCCGAGCAGTATGGAATAGTTAAGTATGGAGCTGAAGAAGGGACAGTACTAGAAGGAAATAAGTTTACTCAGATGATGGGAAAAGATTATGGTGGGATATTAAATGAACCAGGAACAAAAGAAGTAGGAAAAACTTACTTTGATAAAAATACAAAAAAATTATACCTATGTAAGAATACAAATACAGATATTTCAGCAAATATAAATAATTATATAGCTATGGACAGTCATTCAATTCTTGAGAGATTGGAAAATTTATTAACTTTTAAAATGGTGTCTCAAACTATAGTTAGTGATAAAGGTACTCAAGGCACATTTTTCTTTGTAGTTAAAGGACCATTGAGAATTATATATTTTATGAATGTGTACGTTAAAAATGAATACCAAACAACATTTAAACTCCCAGATTGGTTCTGCTTAAATACTTTAAGCATGGTAGGGTCATGTGGTAATGGCTCGGGAGGTGTTGGTGGCGAAGTTGCTGAAATACATCTAGATACTAGTACACATCAACTTAAGATGTTCCCATCAATACGGGCAGGTTTTCAAGGCAATTTAGAATTAACTGGGCAAATTGTATCTATAAATAATTAACTACTACACTCATAAACTACTACAGCTTGTAAGTTTTTAACTGTGCTAGTTGCAGTATTATGGGTGTGCTAATTAGCATTTAAATATCTCCAAGGAGTCCATTGTTTTGTGATTCCTTCTCTTGTTCGGATAGCAATAGAAAAAGTATTATAGTAAGAAAAAGCAACTTGAGTTATCCAATCATCAATTTCTGTAGAAGTATTAAATACCAGTACAAAACATTGAGAGCCACAAAAACCACGTTTTAATTTAGATGTAGCTCCTTT
>FLSK01003348.1_pt1 | contig 30504 bp, 23 predicted proteins | sample 1550541 | NCBI WGS metagenome assembly FLSK01 (sample SAMEA4031773, study PRJEB14383) | metagenome | biome: human; feature: oral; material: saliva | place: Philippines | collected 2014
CGGAGCGATTACTATTACGCGGACGCAACAGGTTCACCATCAACGCCGTCGTACCAAAGCTCACCGCAATAATCATGCAGGTCGCCGCGGTAAACGCACCACCGGGAATCGGCGCAAAAATCGCAATCAGATACAGGATCACCGCGCAGAACGACAGGAACAGCGTCGCAATCGTCATCAACGGCACCAGCACCAAACCACCACGCGCCGGCACCGCAAAATCTGCCGGACGCACATAACGCAACACGCCCATACCCACAACCGTCCAGATAGCGGTGACCAGAATAGCGGTCACCACATCCGCCGGGCGATGCCAACCGTTAATAATCGTGGAGGCACCCGTCAGGCAGGTAGCAAGCGCCGCACACAGGGCAACGGTCGGACGCAGCAGGCGAGGCGCCGCAAGGAAGAGCGCCGCGCCAGCCGCCGCCGCGAAGGTCGTGTGGCCACTGGGTGCCGAGTTGCTCAGCGCCTCCTGAACACCCAGGTCGGGCTTCACGATCAGATAGTGCTTGAGCAGATACGTACTCGTCACCGCGGCGGCCCCGACCAACACACCAATCAGCGAGGGCAGGAACCGGTGCTTCCAAATCAGCACCGCAACTAGACCCAAGACGGCAATCACGCCAACAACCGTAGGAAGAGAATCCAGCGCGGTCAGGGTCGGACCGCGGTAGCTCTTGAACTGGTTTGCGTACTCGGTGTACGCCTGCTCATCAACCTGCTGGCCGGTCATCGTGTAAATGAAGAACGCGAACGCGCCGTAGAGCGACAGACCCAAGAACAGCAACGCCATCACGTGACGCATCAGAATGCCGGTACTCGGAAGATGGTGCCCCTGCTCTTCGCCGGGGCGATCCACCGGGCGGCCCGAAGCATCCACGGGAACCTGACCGGCCTGAACATACGTACCGTTCGGGTAGGCAGCGGCAGGATACGCCTCGGGAGGATAAGCCACCGGCTGTGCAGGTGCCTGCGGAGGCATCGCACGCGCGGGAAGAGGCTGCTGGGCGCTTATCTGTTCAGCACCCATCTGAGGAGCACCCATGTGTCCCGCACCCATATTGGCGTTCAGCGGGAAACCGCTTACGGGAGGCCTCGGCGGGTCCAGACGGCGCGTAGCCTGCATGGGTTCATCCGCGCTGTAGTTCCCCTGAGAGGCGCGTTCCTGCGGCGAGGGAATCGTCTCAGGAATCTTAATGGGGGCACGGTAGGCACGTGGCAGAGGGCGGGTCGCGCCAATAACTTCTGTAGAGTCCTGGTGCGAAGAAATAACCTCAGTGTTCGCGGATTCAGCGTTCACGGAAGCCGCGTTTACGGAACCCACATTTGCAGAACCCGCAGACGTAGCTTCGTGAGCCGGCGAGGAACCGTAATCCGTCAAAACTTTCGTGCGGTCATCACTGTGCGTAGCGGCAGGGGTAGCCGTTTCGTGGGAGGTGAGCACCTGGGTAGCGTCCTGATAATCAGAGAGCACCGCAGTCGGGTCCTGATAATCAGAGAGCACCACAGTCGGGTCCTGATAATCAGAGAGCACCGCAGTCGGGTCCTGATAATCAGAAAGCGCCTGAGTCGGGTCCTGATAATCAGAGAGCACCGCAGTCGGGTCCTGATAATCAGAAAGCGCCTGAGTCGGGTCCTGATAATCAGAGAGCACCGCAGTCGGGTCCTGATAATCAGAAAGCGCCTGAGTCGGGTCCTGATAATCAGAGAGCACCGCAGTCTCATCAGAGGAAAACACCGTAGTGGGCGCATTGTCAGCAGCGGCCGCATGCACATCAGCGGGGTGAAGCACACTGGTAGCATCGAGGTTTTCGGAGCTCTCCCAACCGGAGTTTTCCGAACCCGATGTATTTGCCGGTGTTTTCTTCTTCATAACCCTTCGTACCTTCTCGCCCTCATGTCTGTTAGCCATACCCGAGCCCGCCGATGCCAGCCCCTCAAAACAGTAGCCCCCAAGCTGCCGTTTTATGCGAAGCACCGTCCGAGTTCTCGGGCGAATAACTACCTACTATCCCAGGTTAAGCTATGAAAAACTAAAGTTTTTTCGACCACAACCTGAGAGTTTCCAGAGAATGCGTGACAGGGTGCGAGCGCACCCACCCGCCCCCGGAATGTTATGGTGAGCTCATAGCGCATCGAAGAAGGGCAGATACCTTGAACACCAGTATGAGCGTGCCGCCTCTCGGCTACGGTTTTCACCTCACGAACACTCCCCTGCCGCCACTGCAGGAGGTTCTGGAGAACCTTTTCACGGTCGAAATTCCGATGACGGTCACCTTCCGTGGGGTCAATAGCCGCCAGAGCGCGCTGATTTGCGGCCCGTACGGCTGGGGCGAGTTCGCGCCCTTCCTCGAGTACGGTCCGCAGGAGTCTGCGGCGTGGCTTGCCTGCGCGCTGGAGGCGGCGTGGCTGCCCACCCCGGAGCCGGTGCGTACGCGCATCCCGCTGAACGCCACTCTGCCCGCAGTACCTGCGGAGCGTGTGCCGGAGGTGCTCGCCAAGTACGCCGGTGATATTCAGGAACTCAAAATCAAGGTGGCTGAGAAGGGCCAGAGCCTCGCCGACGATATTGCCCGTGTAGCGGCGGCACGAGAAGCACTCCCGAATGCACGCCTGAAGGTGGACGCAAACATGGGCTACACCTTCGCCGGTGCCCTTGATGCGCTGCGCAAGCTCTGCGAGTACGGCATTATCTACGCCGAGCAGCCCGTGGCATCCATTGAAGATATGGCGGCGCTCCGCTTTGCCATTGCCAAGGAGGGGCTGCCCGCCCGCATTGCCGCAGACGAGTCGATCCGCAAGGCGGAAGACCCGCTGAAGGTGGCGCGCGCGAACGCCGCGGACCTCATGGTTATTAAGGCGGCACCGCTGGGCGGTGTACGCCGTGCGCTCGCGCTGGTTGAGCAGGCGCAGCTTCCGGCGGTGGTTTCTTCTGCGTTGGAGTCTTCGGTGGGCATTGGTGTCGGTGCGTCCCTGGCGGCTTCCCTTCCGACTTTGAAGTACGGGTGCGGTCTGGGCACGGTCTCCCTCATGGCTGAGGACGTCACCGATGAGCCGCTCATCGCCCGTGACGGGTTCATGGACCTGCGCGCCATCACCCCCAGCCCGCAGCGCCTGGAGCGTCTTGCCACCGATGAGCAGACCCGCCAGTGGTGGGTGGAGCGCGTCACCGCCTGCTACCGGGTACTGGAACGCGCCTGCGGACTGTGAAGACTGCAGTTATCAAGGTCGCGCCCGTGAAGGGTAACCATAACTGAATGAAAAACCTTACGGCATTAGAATGGTACGGTGACTGAAAACCGCTCAACCCCCGCCATGCTCACCGCAGTATCCGTGCTCGATTCACTGATTCGTGCCGGTATGCGGCATGTTGTCGTGTCTCCGGGATCCCGTAGCGCACCTCTTGCGTACGCTATTGCCGCCGCCGCTGAAGCCGGCGCCCTCATTGCGCACGTGCGCGTGGACGAGCGAAGTGCAGCCTTCACCGCCCTGGGTATTGCGAAGGCGTCCGGTCAGCCGGTGGGTCTGGTGTGCACCTCCGGTACGGCTCTGGGCGAGTACATGCCCGCTGTCATGGAGGCGTACCACGCCGGTGTGCCTCTGGCGGTACTGAGCGCTGACCGCCCCGAGCGTCTGCGCGGTAGCGGCGTGAATCAGACGACCCGCCAGGCGAGTTTCTTCCATCCTTTTGTTCGTGCTGAAGCTGATCTGACCTCCTACCCGGAGCAGGTTGAGGGTGAGCAGACTCAGGCTTTTGCGGCGTGCCTGAATGCGCTGACCGGTCGTAGCGCCGAGCATTGGCGCAAGCAGTCGGCTGATCCGATTGGCCCGGTGCACCTGAACATTTGTTTTGATACGCCGTTGACACCCTCGGGTCGTTTTGCGCAGATGCTGCCGCAGTGGGCGCAGAGCCTGCTGGAGGATTACGACCCGCAGGCTGAGGGTCGTGCCCGCGCCGCCCGCGCCGAGGGTTCGGGGCTCTCCAGCGCTGAGCAGCGTTGGCTCCTGGACTCCTTGGAGGCGCAGGCGGACCTGGCGGAGTTCACCCCGGCGCACCGCACCGTGGTGGTTGCCGCTGATGGTGCCGGTGAGTTCGCGGCTGAGTTTGCGCGTGTGCTGGACCTGCCGCTGTTTGCGGAGCCTTCCTCCGAGGCGCGCCACGGAGCGACCTCTATCCCCCACTATCCGCAGCTGCTCGGCGATGAGTCGTTCGCGCCCGCGGCACATATTGAGCGTGTGGTGCTCTTCGGACACCCGACGCTCTCACGCCCGATTACGGCGCTGCTCGAACGCACGGATATTCAGTGTGCGTTCTACGCGCCGCGCCGCGCCAGCTGGTACGAGCCGGGCGCTCGCTCCTTCGTGGAGCTGTCTACCCCGCATGAGCTTGCCGAGTTTGCGTGCGCCTCCGCTGTTGCTGCTGAACCGGCTGACGAGCTGAGCTGGCTACAGCAGTGGGTTGAGCCCGCCCGCGAACTGCAGGATGAGTGCCTGCGCGCCATTGCCGCCTACGAGCACTCTGATTCTGCAGACTCCGTAGACTACACCGATTACCGCAACCGCACCGCAGGCCGCTCCTACGCCCGCCGCGTCTGGAAGGATGCGGTGGCTCAGCGTCGCCTCATGGTGTTGGGCTCCTCTAACCTGGTGCGTGATTTGGATGCGGCAGCCCCCGCCCTGGGTGAGCCCGCCCCCGCACGCGTGTTCGCCAACCGCGGTCTTGCCGGTATTGACGGCACGATTGCGACCGCTATTGGTGTGTCCCTGTCGGGCTACTACCCCGCCGGCGTGGATGAGAACTCCCGCCCGGTCGTTGGTGGTGCCGCCCTGCCGGTGACCCTGCTGTGCGGCGACCTGACCTTCCAGCACGATGTTTCCTCACTGAACCTGCCGAACACGGAGCTTCTGCCCGAACTGCGCGTTGAGGTCTTTGACGATGCCGGCGGCGGTATTTTCACGACCCTTGAACACGGTGATATGGCTCGTCAGGCGCAGTTCACCGCCGCGGTAGACCGCTTCTTCACGGTGGCTGCCGCACCGAACACTGACCTGGCACGCATGGCCGCCGGTTTCGGCACCGAATCCGGCATTGAGGTGCGCATTCACACACCCTAAAGCCGCGCGTAAAGGCGGCAGGCTAAGCCCCGTGCGCAGGGTTGACCGATATACTAAAAACTACCTGTGCCGTAGCCTTCCGTGGCTAAAAGTTAGCCGGTCGTAGCGGTTTCACTCGCCGTTACCTTCGCGTTTTCCTGCGCACCTGCTGACTCAAGGCACCCTATCTATCATTGATCAACATTCACGCTCTCACCGCTAACGCATACCGCGCTCGACCAGGGGTTTTACCCCGGTGAGTCCGGTGCATGCGGCGGGCGTTGCTCCCAAGGATTCTCATGAGCTCACTCGATATTATTGTTGCTGTCCCCTCCGGAGCCGGTTGGGTTCCTGTACACGCCATGGCGGAGCTTCTCGCCCGCTACACCGGCGGTACCGTACACACCGTGGATGTGGGCGCATCCCTCAGCAAGGAAACGAAGCTTCTGGCGCGTCTGCCCCGCCTCAAGGGCGGTTCCAATCGTTGCCTGGTGATTGCTTCTGATCCCGGTCAGCTGTACGCCATTTCGCAGCGTTCCTTCGCGTTCCGCCGCTACGGCGCAATCTACGGCTGGGTGATTGATAGCTTCTGGGATGACCGTATTCCCGCGGTGGCTAAGTCCTCCACCTACGACCGTATTTTCGTTGCGGACGTTGATGACGTTCAGCCCTGGACTGCCGCGGGCGTGAAGAATCCCGGCGTTCTGCCCTGGGGCGCGGATGTTTGGAGTGCTTTCAGCGACCGTCTGGCTGCACTGGAGTCGAAGAGCACCGACCTGCTGCGTGTGGGTCGTCAGCCCGCCGCCTACGAAGATGACGAGGCGACTGCCGCTCTCGCCGCGGAGCTGGGTCTGAGTTTTGAGGGCCGACCGCCCTTCGGCGCGAACGATCGCGAGTCAGCTCAGCATCTGCAGGATTCGCTGAACCGCGCGAAGTTCCTGCTGGCATTCTCCACTTCGGTCAGCCCGGCACCGTACACTCACCCGACCAAGGAGTACATTACCGGCCGCTGGACCGATGCGCTGGCTTCGGGCGTGACCGTGGTCGGCAAGGTTCCGAACACGACCACCGTACGTGAAATCCTTTGGGATGGCGCGACCATCGACATTGACCACGCGGATGCTCGTGCGGGCCTCGCGCAGGTTGCCGAGGCCGCCTCCCGCTGGACTCCGGCACAGGGTGAGCAGCAGATTCGTCAGGCGCTGCAGCGCCTGGATTGGCGTCACCGTTTCGTTCAGCTGTGCGAGGCAATGGGTGAGGTCCCTGCCTCCCTGAAGGCTGATTGCGAGGCAATGCGCGCCCAGTACGTTCAGCGCTAAATACGTGCCCTAAGGTTATGGGTATATAAAAGGTGAGGGCTGGTTTCTATCATAGAAACCAGCCCTCACCTGCATTTATGCCCCATGAGGCATATTGCATACGGGGTTTTAGTACGAAGCCTGACCCAGAGTAATCGGACCCGTGAAACCACTGGTGTCCGGGTGATCCGCTTCGAGATATGCCGCTACCGGTGCACCTTCAAGCTGAGCCAAACGATCCAGCAGGAAGCGAGTAGCACCCGGTGCATACGGCAGCTTATACATTGCCGCGGTCGTCGCCTCGTCATCACGGTCCAGAGTGGAGGAACGAATCGACTCAATAGCGGTCACCATGGTGTTGCGTTCACGCTCCACGAAGGTGCGGTCTACCGGCTCACCGTTACCGGGCACATACACGCGGTAACGATCAAATTCGAGCACGGCACCGAGAGTGTCAATCCAACGGTCGGGGAAGGAATCCTCGAAATAGGGATCGGTACCCTCTTCAATCAGACCACCCATGAAGAGCACGTCTTCAATACCGACCAGAATGTCACCATCGGTGTGGCCGGGACCCATGTACATGAGGGTTGCGCTACGCTCACCCAGATCAATGGGGGTGAAGGTAATGCCGTCACCGCTATTGGCGACCAGGCGGTTGGGGACAATAATATTGGTGGCTGCACCCTGATGGTGCGCCATTTCCGGTTCGAGCGTCTCGACGTAGGGACGCTGCGCCTCACCGTATTTACGAATTGCGCGCGCGGCGCGAGGATGCGCCCAGAATTCTTCGGCACCCATTGCCGCGAAAACATCGTTACCGAAGAAACGCTCATAGTGTCCATGAGTGTTTACGACGGTGATAGGAAGGCGCGTGAGACGGCGAACCTCATCATAGATTTCGGTTGCCTGACGGGGACCTGCGCCGGTATCCACGACAAGTGCCCGTTCCAGTCCGAGGACCAGTCCGGTGTTCAGTCGGTAGTTGTCGGTCGCAATACGGTACACGCCGTCTGCGAGTTCAATAGTACGAGCCATAGATACAACCCTACTGTAATTTTTGGTACTTGCGGGGCTATTCGGGCTTCTGGAGAACATATTTTTGCACTATTGCACATCACTAAGGGCATAAAAGTGCATCATTCCGTATAATTACGTCTCTACGGGCAGGTGGCACGTGATGCTTGACAACCTCTGCAGATTGATTAGTCGGGTAGCGCATTCTCCCAGCTAGTCCAGCTCTGATTAGGCTCTGAGCAAGAACCAGAAATCACGCCCTATAGGATAGGAGTATGACTTCTTCCCTCACCTCGTCTTCCACCCCTTCGAACCTGCCTTTCCCCAGCGGTACCGGACGCTACGCCCCCTCCCCTTCGGGGGATTTGCATCTGGGTAATTTGCGTACCGCTATTTTGGCGTGGGCGATGGCGCGCCGCGGTGGCAAGTCCTTCTATTTGCGTGTGGAGGATTTGGATCGCGTGCGCCCGGGTGCTGCGGAGCGTCAGATTGCTGATTTGGCGGCTCTGGGTTTGGATTGGGAGGCGAGCCCCGGCGCCCCGACAGAGCGCGTTGAGGGAGCCGAGATCAAAGAGGCGGGCGTACTGTATCAGAGCACGCGCCTTGCCGCCTATGAGCAGGCGGTTCAACAGCTACGCGAGGCGGGACTCGTCTATGAGTGCTTCTGTACTCGCCGCGAAATTCAGGAGGCCTCAAGCGCCCCGCACGGTGCACCGGGCGCCTACCCGGGTACTTGCCGCGACCTAAGCGAGGACCAGCGGGAGGAGCGCCGCACCCAGCGTCCGCCGGCTCTGCGCCTGCGCGCCGAGTGCGCGAGCTACACCGTGCAGGATGATTTTTACGGCGCATACACCGGCCTGGTGGATGATTTTGTGCTGGTGCGCAATGACGGAACCTACGCCTATAACCTGACCTCCGTGGTGGATGATGCCTTTGTGGGCGTTGAGCAGATTGTGCGCGGTGACGATCTGCTCCCTTCGGCGCCTCGCCAGTCGTATTTGGCGCAGCTTTTGGGTTTGGCACAGCCACGTTACGCTCACGTGCCGCTGGCGCTCAACGAGGAGGGTAAGCGCTTGGCGAAGCGTGATGGTGCGGTGACCCTGCCGCAGCTGCGTGAGGCGGGCGTTGAAATCCCGACGATTTTGGGGTGGATTGCCGCCTCCATTCCGGTGTATAACGTTGATGGTTCTGCCCATTCGGCGGATGTTCCGGTGCCCAATGCGGCGGCGATTTTGGAGCGTTTTGACCCGGCTCGTATGGCTTCTGAGCCGTGGGTCGTGAGGGACCTCTAAACCTCTGTGACATTGTTTTGTAACAGTTCAACACTCCGAACGGCTTTTAAATTTTTCGTTTAATTCGTTTTAGATGCATATGCCATTGAGCGTTTTCGTTGCTTTTCAACTACATATCTTTCACTCAAGTGCCCGAAACCCTGAAATTCAGGGATTTTTCGGGCACTTTTTCACACATACTCCCACAGCACCCCACCTGTACGACCATAAAGTTTACACAGCAAATACATATTTATTCCATAGACTCGCATTCTTTAGCGTCAAATAGACTTTATTTTCAGTCCTTCAAAGCCTAGACTGTATCCTATGCCACTCATAAAGTTATGGGGTAGCGCATAAATACACACAGGCGCACACTATCACCAGGAGAGAAGGAACATTATGGCCGCGAGTACATACCAGGTCATCGCGCTGGCGATTTATTTTGTTGCCATGATCGCAATCGGCCTATGGGCAAATAGCAAGAACAACAGCCTCGACGACTATGTGCTGGGCGGGCGTCAGCTCTCCCCCACCGTCGCCGCACTCTCAGCGGGCGCCTCCGACATGTCCGGTTGGCTCCTCATGGGTCTGCCCGGCGCCGTCTACCTCAGCGGCCTCTCCCAGGCATGGCTCGCCGTCGGCCTGACCATCGGCGCATGGTGCAACTGGACGTTCGTGGCACCGCGACTGCGTAGCTACACCGAAGTAGCAGGCGACGCAGTGACCGTCCCAGTCTTCCTGAGCAACCGCCTCCATGACACCAAGCGCGTGCTGCGCATCGTCTCCGGTGTCGTGATTCTGGTATTCTTCACCTTCTACGTCTCCTCCGGTATGGTGTCCGGCGGTCTGTTCTTCAAGTCCTCCTTCGGTCAGGAATACCACACCGGTATGCTCCTGTTGGCAGGCATTACCGTGTTCTACACCTTCTTCGGCGGCTTCATGGGCGCGTCCTACACCGACATGGTTCAGGGTCTGCTCATGCTCGCAGCACTGATTGCCGTTCCGGTCGTCACCATCATTGACCTCGGCGGCGTGGGCCCCGTGGTTGAGTCCATCAGCCAGGTACGCCCCGACGCACTGAGCATCTTCGCGGGTACCACCTTCGCCGGTATTGTTTCATCCCTCGCATGGGGTCTGGGCTACTTCGGTCAGCCGCACATTATTGTGCGATTCATGGCAATGCGCACCCCCGCGGACGCTAAGTCTGGCCGCCGCATCGGCATCAGCTGGATGGTTCTGACCGTGTTCGGCGCACTGAGCGGCGCGTTCATGGGTATCGCCTACTTTGCACGCCACCCCGAGGCGTCCCTCACCAACCCCGAAACCGCTGAGTCGGTCTTCCTGGACCTCGCCCAGATTCTGTTCCACCCCCTCATCGCGGGCCTGATTCTGGCTGCGGTTCTGGCGGCAATTATGTCCACCCTCTCCTCGCAGCTGATTGTGTGCTCCTCCGCTCTGGTGGAGGACCTCTACGGCATCTTCTCCTCGAAGAAGCTCAGCGCGTCCAAGTCCCTGTGGCTCGGTCGTGCAGGCGTGGCAATCGTGGCACTGGTCGCCGGCGCCCTGGCGTGGAACCCGAATAGCTCCATTCTGCAGCTGGTCGCATTCGCGTGGGCGGGCTTCGGTTCGGCATTCGGCCCGACCGTTCTGCTCTCCCTCTACTGGCGTAAGCTGACCACCCAGGGTGCACTCGCCTCCATGATTACCGGTGCCGTTGTGGCATTCGCTTGGGGCCAGAGCCCGATGAAGTCCGTGCTCTACGAAATGGTTCCCGGCTTCGCTTCGGCAATGCTGGTCGCAATCATCGTCTCCCTGGTCACCTACAAGAAGAACCCGGTCATTGACGAAGAGTTCGACCGCGCGGTTGAGCTCGCCAAGGTCAAGTAAAGAGTCTCTTCCCCAAGGCTCGGGCCGCACACACGCGGTCCGAGCCTTGGTCTGTTTATAGGGTCTTAACCTGCCAAGATACAGGTATGAGCGCAAGGACAGAGGCCCTTCCCGCGCATCATATTCTGTTATTGGAATATTATGCCGAGCGTGCTTCGTTCCCCGGCCTCGACGAGCCGCACCGCGGGCACCGTAAAATAGGGTCTATGACTGCACAACTTCCCGAAAAGATCTCGGACATCTTCAACCCCGCCGACTGGCGCGTCGTTGAGGGCTTCGAGGACTTCACCGACATCACCTACCACCGCCAGGTTGAGCGCGACGAAAACGGTGAGATTCTGCGCGATCTGCCTACCGTGCGCATCGCCTTCGACCGCCCCGAGGTGCGCAACGCATTCCGCCCGCACACCGTGGACGAGCTCTACCGCGCCCTCGACCACGCCCGCATGACCTCTAACGTGGGCACCGTACTGCTCACCGGCAACGGCCCCTCCGCCAAGGACGGTGGCTGGGCATTCTGCTCCGGCGGCGACCAGCGCATCCGCGGTCGCGACGGCTACCACTACGCCAGCGGCGACACCGCAGAAAGCATCGACCCGGCACGCGCAGGCCGACTGCACATCCTGGAAGTGCAGCGCCTCATCCGCACCATGCCCAAGGTCGTTATCGCCCTCGTCTCCGGCTGGGCTGCAGGCGGCGGCCACTCCCTGCACGTAGTTGCTGACCTGACCATCGCCTCCGAAGAGTACGGCAAGTTCAAGCAGACCGACGCAACCGTCGGCTCCTTCGACGCAGGCTACGGTTCGGCGCTGCTCGCACGCCAGGTGGGTCAGAAGTTCGCCCGCGAAATCTTCTTCCTCGCCAAGGAATACGACGCACAGCGCATGTACGAAATGGGCGCAGTCAACGACGTCGTTCCCCACGCAGAGCTCGAGAACAAGGGCCTGGAATACGCGGCGCACATTGCTCGCCAGTCCCCGCAGGCAATCCGCATGCTCAAGTACGCCTTCAACCTGCCCGACGACGGCATGCTCGGCCAGCAGGTCTTCGCTGGTGAGGCAACCCGCATGGCATACATGACCGACGAGGCTGTGGAGGGCCGCGACGCGTTCTTGCAGAAGCGTGACCCGGACTGGTCCAACTACCCCTACTACTTCTAAGAGACAGCCCCTTCTACAGAAGTAGTTTCAGATGCATAGGCTCGGAGCCGGATTCAACCCTGAGAACCTCAGCTAAGAATCCGGCTCCGGTGCTTTTCTTACCGCCTCGGTGGAACAGCCCCGGCGGATAACACCCCCGACGAACGCAGCCGCTATAGCCAGCCGCTAAGGATTTAGCCATGATAAACACCCCCGTACCCGGGCTCGCGCCCTCCCCCGCCCCGCAGGAGGCTGCCCTGCACCCGCAGGCGGTTCAGGTGCGCGCCGATCAGCCCGCCGACCCGCACGCCATGCTGGGTGCCTTCGAGCAGCTGCTGGGTGGGTACGTGGTGGATGCTGAGAGTGCTGAGGCGGCTGAGCCTATTGCCCTGGTGGTGGGCACCTCCGGCTCCACCGGAACCCCCAAACGCACCGCGCTCACCGCTCGTGCGCTTGCCGCCAGTGCGGCAGCCACCGAGAACTTTTTTGAGGCGAACGCTGACGCCGCCTCGCAGTGGCTTCTGGCTCTTCCCGCGCACTATATTGCCGGTGCTCAGGTGCTCGCCCGTTCCATACTCGCCGGTACCGCTCCGGTGATTGCCCGCTCCGTCATTGAGCCGGTCCACTTTAGCCCCGAGGTTTTCCTGCAGGCGGTTGAGCAGATGAGCTCGGCACGTCGGTTTATCTCCCTGGTACCCACCCAGCTGCATAAGCTCCTTGAAAGCGCGGATGCCGACCCGCGCCTGGGCGCTGAGATTCACGAGGCGCTCGGCTCCTTCACCGGAATCCTGCTCGGAGGCGCCCCCACCAGCGCCGACCTGCTCGCCGCCGCCTCCGCGCTTGGGCTGAATACGGTGACCACCTACGGTAGTGCCGAAACCGCCGGCGGATGCGTCTACTCCGGCTCTGTTCTGCCCGGCGTGCGGGTGGAGCTCGTACCCGAAGAAGGTATGCCCGCCGTGCCGGATACCGGTGGGAAGCCGGCGCAGGTGGGTCGTATTTGGATCAGCGGCGCGCACCTCGCCAGCGGCTACATTGGCGATGCCGCCCGCACCGCCGAGCACTTCTTCACCGCCGCCAACGGCACCCGCTGGTACCGCACCGACGACTACGGTCTGTTGGCTCCCGACAGCAACAAGAACTGTAGCGAGCAGCGCCTGCAGGTGCTTGGTCGTAGCGACGACGTGCTCATCAGCGGAGGCGTAAAAATCTCCGCCCGCGCCGTGGCAACCGTCCTCGAAGAGCACCCCGCCGTACGCGAAGCCTGCGTAATCGGCCTACCCGATGCACGCTGGGGCACCGCCATTGCCGCCGCGGTCACGCTGGTACCCTCTGCCGGTACCGCGGCTGCGTCTACCGAGAATAGCCCCGCACTGAACGAAGAACTCTGCGCCCTGCTGCGTGCCCGCTGCGCCGAAAAGCTCGGCGCCCCCGCCGTACCCAAGCAGCTGAGCATCCTGCCGGATTTCCCGCTCACCAGCACCGGCAAGCCGGACCGCGCAAAAATATACAGTATCCTGGACAGAGACTACCGTCAGGGCTAAAGCAGGCTCATCCGCGGGTTTTCACCCCGCACACGCAGCCGCCCGCATGCCCTGACCGTCACGCACAAAACCCACGCATCATACGCACTTAGACCCGGAAGGAACCCACGTGGCAACTGCCGCCCAATGGATTGAAGGCGCTCGCCTGCGCACCCTGCCGCTCGCCGTCGCCCCCATTATTGCCGGCTCAGCTGCCGCCTACGAGGTCAACGAATTCAAGCCGCTCTACGCATTCTTGGCGTTCCTCGTCGCGTTCTTCCTGCAGGTCGGCGTGAACTACGCCAACGACTACTCCGACGGCATCAAGGGCACCGACGAAGACCGCGTAGGTCCGCTACGCCTCGTCGGTTCCGGCGTGGCAAGCCCCCGCTCCGTCAAGTACGCCGCCTTCGCCTGCTTCGGTCTAGCGATGCTCGCCGGTCTTGCCCTGGTGGCTCTGGCGAACCAGTGGTGGTTCCTGGCGATTGGCGCCTCCAGCGTCTTCGCGGCGTGGGGCTACACCGGCGGCAAGCACCCCTACGGCTACATGGGCCTGGGCGACGTGTTCGTCTTCGTCTACTTTGGTCTGGTCGCGACCCTGGGCACCCTCTACACGCAGGCACACACCCTGACCCTGCTCGGCTGGGTTGGCGCTATCGGCATTGGTCTGATTTCCTGTGCGCTGCTCATGGCGAATAACGTGCGTGACATTCCCACCGACATTGAGGCGGGCAAGCTGACCATGGCGGTCCGCCTGGGTGAACGCTGGTCGCGCATCACCTACATCGTGGAGATGGCGCTGGCACTGGGCCTGGGCGTGCTCCTGCTCGACGAGAACCCCTGGTTCCTGCTGATCTTCCTGCTGGTCGGCCCGACCATCCACTCCTGCGTGACCGTGTGGACGCGCGGCGGCCGCGACCTGATTCCCGTGCTCAAGCAGGCGGGTATTGTGGCGCTCGTGTACTCCGTGATTCTTGCCCTCGCCGTGTGGCTGGGTTCGTTGGACATTATTAGCCACGAGGTTCAGGTGTTCACCGGCTACTAAGCCGACGTACGATTCTGCGCCGGATTGCCGCGCCATTACGCCGCTAGCGGGCACCCGGTTCATAGTTCCGCAATAACGCGGCGGTATGTCATAGTAGTGCTTATGATTCGAGCCATGCTGATTATTGGCGGTGCCGCCCTCATCGTGGGGCTGACCCTCTACACCCTCTTGGACGCCGTCCGCACCCCCGCACACGAGGCGCGAACCCTGCCCAAGTGGCTGTGGGTTCTCGTCACCCTGCTCTTCCCCGTGGTGGGCCCGCTCATGTGGCTTATCTTGGGCCGCCCCAAGGCACAGCCCGCAGCACAGCCCGCAGCAGGCGCTCCTCGCCCCAGCTTCGGTCAGCGACGCAGCACCCCGGCGCCCTCGGTCTCTTCCCCCGACGACGATGAAGAGTACCTGCGCTGGCTCAAAGCAAAAGCAGAACGCGAACGCCGCAGCCGCGAAGCAGAATCGAACAACAAGCAGGATTCTGATCTTAAGGATCCTGACGACGGCACCCCGACTCAGGGTAACGGGCATAACTAGTCAGGACAGCTAGACTTGCAGCTCGTGCGCCCCTCAGGGTGTACAGAAAGAGGCTGTGAGCACATCCGTAACGGATGGGTTCACAGCCTCTTTCTATGCTCAAAACAGCTTGGGGAACTAGCTACCGGGTTTGTTAGCTGCCGGGCAGCTGAATCACGCCACCGTACAGCGGCGCGGCAGGCTCCGAATACTCCACAAAACGCGGCATCTCATGCTCAAAATCAGTGGTGCTAAACGCCAGAGTCGTAATCGACGCCAGGTTGCACTCACGAGCGCGCGGGTCATGCTGCAGCATGCGGCCCTCAACTCCCAGGCGAGTAGTCCAAATCGGCAGCTGGTGCGACACAATAATCGCCTCCGCGCCCTCGCCGCCGTGCTCATAGGCGGTACGCGCCGCATCCTGAACAGCCGCCGCCATACGGCGAATCTGGTCCAGGTACGACTCACCCCAGGAGGGGCGCGCCGGGTTGTACAGCTTCATCCAGTGACGCGGGTTCCTCAGCAGCTCCTGCGCGTTCACGTGCAGACCCTCAAAGTAGTTATCCGCCTCAATGACGCGCTCATCCGGCTGCGCGGTCAGGCCCAGCAGCTCCTCAACCGGGGCGGCAGACTCACGGGTACGCTGCAACGGCGAGCAGACCAGATGCACGAAACGGGCACCGCGCTCAGCACGAGCCGCGAACTCCTCAGCGCTCAGACGCACCATCTGCTGGCCCTTATCGGACAGACGGTAGCCGGGCAGACGGCCGTACACGATACGCTCGGGGTTGTGCACCTCGCCGTGACGCATGAGGTGAACTTTAATGGTGGAAGTTTCAGTCATAATCTCAGTCTCTCAGATAGCGCGCCGCACCCCAAACAGGTGACCCGCATATACCCTCTACAAATACAAAACACGGCATAAAACCCAGCCCGCAAAACTGCAGAAACGCAAAAACCCCGCCTCTCCATACGGAAGGCGGGGCAAAAGAAGTCTATTTACTTCTTATTGCGGCGCTGGTGGCGGGTCTTACGAAGCAGCTTGCGGTGCTTCTTCTTGGACATACGCTTGCGGCGCTTCTTGATAACGGAACCCATAGGATTTCCTCACTTTACTCGTACCCGGCCGAGCCATTCGGCTCGGTAGCTACCCGGGGATATTTATACCGGTATAACCGATCCAAAACGCATTTTAGGCACAGAAATACCCTTGCGTTTTAGAGCGCTACCTACCTAGAGTACTAGGTTTACCCCCATTTTCACCATTCGAGAGCGGCTTTTCAGGAGTTTTCCCCTGAATTTCCGCTTTTCCCACGGGCATATCGAGGGTATCTCCGGGTCAAAATGGGGATTCGGCAGCCCTAACGGCGCTTCTTCTTCGACTTCTTCGAGCCCTTAGCGCGGCCATGAGACAATACCGAACCGGAAGAAGCTACAGCACCCTCAGAAGTGCTCTCCTCAGTCTGGGAGTCGGCCTCTACCGGCTCCTCAGCCGATTCCTGCGCGGGGTCCTCAGCGGGTTCTTCAACCGGCTCTTCTACAGAAGCCTTCTCAGCAGAGCTTTCCGCTGCGGATTCTTCCTCCGCTGCCGCGTGCAACGCCTTCAAACGCTCAGCGCGCTCAGCCTCGGCACGAGCCAGCGCCTCCTCATCAATGACGGGCTGGGGCTCAGGCTGGAGCTCATGCTGGGGCTCGGACTTCGTTTCAGCCTTCAGAGCCTGCTCCTTCACTGCCTGATCCTTCTCAGCGCTCTCCTGGGCTTCATCGTGCTCAGGCTCGTACACATCCACGCCAAAGAAACGCTTCATCTTCGAGAAGATGCCGCCGCGCTCCTGCGCCGGCTCATCATGCGGAAGCTTCTCGTAGGTGTCGTGGATGGTCGCTGCCGCCTCAAGGCGGGTAGGCTCAGCAGGCTGAACGGCGGGCACATCCTGGCGCGCAGGGGCAGGGGCACGCAGAACATTCTCAGCCGACTCAGTCTCCGCAGGAGCCGCAGCAGTCACAACAGCCGCAGGACGCACGGTACGGGCAGGCGCAGTCAGCACCTTGCTACGATCCACCGGCTTAATGATGGTCGCACGTACCGGAGAAATAATCTGGCCGCTACGACGACGCGGAGCCGCCGTAGAAGCACGCAGAACCTTCGCGGGACCCTCAGCCTCTTCCTGCGCGTACGCGGCAGGGAGGCTCGGCAGATGACCGCTGGGGGTCTGGGAGCTGAGAGTCTGCGAGCTGAGGGGCTGGGAAGCGAGAGTCTGGGAGCTAGCCGCTACAGAAGCAACCGGTGCCGCAGAAGCAGCAGGGGTAACCTGCGATACCGAGGTGCTACGGCGCGGGGTGCCGAAGCTCAGCGGCACATCCGCGCTCACCGAATGAGCGGTAGGCTGCGCGGGAGCAGCAGGAGCTGCAACAGGTGCGGGCTGAACAACAGCGGGAATGGAACGTTCTACCTTGTCAGAGCCAGAAGCGTTAGAGCTAGAAAGAACCTCAGCAGGCTCATCAACCCGCTCCACAGGAGCCTCAGCAGCAGTCTCCTCAATGTAGACAATATCGCCCTCAGGCACCGTGTACTCCACGGCAGAAGACGGAGCAGAAGCCTGAACAGGCTCAGCCGCAGGCTCCACAAAAGCGGGTGCCGCAACAGGAGCATCTGCGGCGGGCAGAGCCTCCGCATCAGCGAAGGACGGGTCATCCTGCAGCAAATCGTCAAAGTCATCAGCGGCGAACTCATCCACATCAACCGGCGCGAACTCAGACGCAATCGGCTCGCCCGGCAGGCCATTCGCCGAGGTCGCCTCCTGCTCCAAATCAATACCGGCATCGGAATACATGCCGCGCAGCTGACCAATCACCATGGCACGCGCAGTCGCAGCGTCGCCGGCCTTCAGCGCCTCCGCAATAGCGCGGCTCTCAGCACGCAGACGCTCAACAGCGCTACTCCACAGCGGCATACGACCCACCAGAGACAGCATCGACTCAAAACTCGGCTGACGCACCGACGCGAGCAGACCCACCAGCAACTCATTACCACCGCAACGCATCACCTGGTGGTGGAACGTCAGCAGAAGCTCCAGGAAATCACGAATCGACAGGTCGAAGTCTTCCATCTGCGCCAGGACCTCGTCCATCTCCGCGAAAGATGCCGTCTTCGGGTCAATACGCGCAATCGCCCAGCTCTCCAGCAGAATACGGGTCTGCACCAGGTCACGAGTCGGGTAACGCGAGCTGGACATGTGCAGGCGCAGAGCGGCACTCGCAGCAGCGGCAGGCTCATCGCTCAGGTGCACCAGAATCTCCTTGCCGCGACCGTTGTACAGTTGCACCAGGTCCATATCTTCCAGGGTGCGCAGAGCCTCGCGGGTACGGGAACGACTCACACCAATAGCGCGCGCAATTTCGCTATCGTTGGGCAGGTCCTGACCCAGCTGAATGTTGCCCTCGAACAATTCGTTCTCGAGCCAGCGCAGAATTTTACGATGAATAGCCACGTGAATGCGTCTTTCGGTCAATAAGGTGAGTGAGAGTGTGTGTGCTTTATACAGAGTTATGCCGGAGGTCGAACGGCGTCAGGGCGCGCTTTAGCGGCGGCGACCACGCAGGAAGCCGAAGAGACCACCGCGGTGGTTATCCTTCGCCTCGGCGCTGGTCGTCTCAGCGCTGGGGCGGTACACCGAATCGTAGGCGGGCATGGTCTGATACTCGGGCTCCTCAGAGGAAGCCTCAGACGCGCCTTCAGCCTTGTCAGACTCTTCTACAGCGGCCTTCTCGGTGGCAGATTCTTCAACTGCAGGCTTCTCAGCAACTACGGTTTCTTCAACCGGGGGCTTCTCCTCAGCCTTTTCTGCAAGCTGTTCGTTGACAGTCTTCTCAGCCACCGCGGGCTCCTCGGCAGCAGGAGCTTCGGGGGTCACTGCGATAGGCTGAATCGAACCACCCACAACCGCAGCGGGGTCGACACCATAAGACACCGCCGCCGCAGGCTGAGGGAATACCACCGGCTTCTGCGCTACAACAGGCTTAGCCTCAGCAGGTGCCGCAGGGGTAGTGGGCTGAGCGGGGGTTGCCGACGCCGCGGGGGTCACCCCAGCATCGTAACCGTAGGATGCGGGAGTGAAGGGGCGCATCGGGGTCCTATCCACTGCCTCTTCCTGCGAGGTGGGCTCAGCAGCGGTCTTCTCAACAGTCGATTCGGAGGCGGCACTTTCAGCAGCCTGCTCCGCCGGGCGCGAGTAAATACGTGCGCTCGGGGTCAGGTACTGGGCGCGGGCGCGCTGAATGCGTGCCTGCTCGATTTCCTCGGGGGTGGGCGCCTCAACGACGAAAGTCTCAGAGCCGGTCTCATCAGCCTTCTCCGCGGTTGCGGCGGGCGCAAGCTTCTGAGCGGGTTCTTCAACTTCGGGCTTCGGAGCGCTCTTTTCAGAGGTCTTCTCGGCCGGCTTCTCGGCTGCGTGCTCAGCCGTCGCCTTATCCGAGGCAGATGCAGTCACGCCACCGGGCAGTGCCACGGGCACGTGTGCTTCGCTGGACTGACGTGCAATCTGAACGGTCTCGTTAATCCACTCGGTCACGGTGGCGAATACATCCGGGTTCAGGGAGTAGAGGCGACGTTGCCCCTCCACGGTCACGGAGACCACGTCTGCATCGCGAAGTACTTTCAGGTGCTTCGAAATGGTCGGCTGGCTCATGCCCAGCTTTTCAACCACTGCACCCACAGTGTGGGTTTGCTCAGCGAGAATACGCACAATTCGGCGGCGAGTCGGATCCGCGATGACAGAAAAAACATCAGAATGCATATAGCGATTATGACATATAAAGTGGCGCCTCAAGCTTAGAATGAGGCTGATACAGAAATTACCTTCAAAAATTCTGAAAGACCCCTGAATACTAACCTAACGTGGAGCCTTGAAAGGGGGAAAAGCATGAAGTGCCTATCACATCTAATGTTGATTTCCTGTATCTCATCCTAGGCATATGCGACCCAGCAAACCCCTCAATACTTATATAACCAATACAGAATATATAGTTTTCGTGGCTCCACCCCACAAAACCAGCCGTACGCCTTCTCCGAACTCACATATTTACCCCCGAACCACCAGAGCCTCAACCCCCTCAGCGGGCACCCGGCGCGATACACTAGAAGGCGTTAAACACAGGCTCAAACCGCCGCCCAACATACCAACACCCAAACACCCGCTGAAGAACACCCAGACACCGCTGAAGGAGGCGCATGGGACGCATACTCCGCCGCACCCGGCGCCGACACCACCACCCCCAGGGCCAGCTCAACCGCCGCTGGGACACCCTCAGCGGTGCCACCTCCGAACCGCAAAAGCAGCAGGTTCGCCGAAGCCGCCGCGACCGCCTCGAAGCTGAAAAGCTCAGCATCCTCACCAGCGTGCCCGGCATCGATCTTGACCGTCTGCCTACCCTACGTGACCACGAAGACCCCAAGACTCAGCGCAAACGAACCCCACTAGAGTTCAACCAGAAGACTCTCGAACGCTTCCGCGACTTCATTGATTCCTCAGTTCTGGCGTCTCCCTCACGCACCGCAATCGGTGCCTTCTTTCTAGTCATCATCTTCTTCACCATCATGCTGTCCCTGCCGATTTCTTCGGCAGACGGGCAGCGCGTCGCGCTACACCACGCGGTCTTCACCTCAACCAGCGCGGTGACGGTGACCGGCCTGACTACCGTCTCCACCGCCGAGCAGTGGTCCACCTTCGGTCAGGCAATGATTCTTCTCGCCTGCCAGGTGGGTGGCCTGGGCACGCTGACCATCACCTCCCTGCTGGCGCTGGCTATCGGCCGCAAAATGGGTCTGCGCACCAAACTCATCGCCCAGGAAGACCTGAATATTAGCCGACTCGGCGAGGTCGGCGGCATCGTCAAAGCGGTGGCGTACGCGTCTTTCTCCATCGAAGCATTCATTGCAATGCTCCTCACCCCACGATTCCTCGCGCTCGGTGAAGCACCACACGAGGCCCTGTGGCACGGCATTTTCTACGCCGTCTCTGCCTTCAACAACGCCGGATTCACCCCGCACTCAGACGGTATCGTGCCCTACGGCCACGATCTCTTCCTGCTCGTGCCCATCTGCATCGCGGTGTTCCTCGGCTCGCTCGGCTTCCCCGTGTTCATTGCGATTCAGCGCAACCCCTTCCGCCCCTCACACTGGCAGCTCACCGCAAAACTGACCGTGGTCACCACCCTCTTCTTCTTCGGTTTTGGTGCCTTCTTCTGGGGTCTTTTCGAATGGAATAACCCCGCAACCATCGGTTCCTACTCTCCCGGCGATAAAATCCTCAACGCCATCTTCGCCTCCGTGATGATGCGTTCAGGCGGGTTCAACCTGGTCGATATGAGTAGCATTACGCCCGTCTCCACCTTGCTGACGGACACGCTCATGTTCATTGGTGGCGGCTCCGGCTCGACCGCAGGCGGCGTGAAGGTCACCACCATCGCGGTCATTGCCCTGTCGATTCTTGCCGAGGCGCGAGGTGATCAGAAGGTCGTAGCGTTCAATCGCACCATCCCCGAATCCTCTCTGCGCATTGCCATCTCTGTGATTGTTATGGGTGCTACCGTGGTAGCTGTTGGCGCCGCATCGATTCTTATCATCAGCGGCGCAGATCTCAAAGAAGTCATCTTCGAGGTCATCTCCGCCTTCGCGACCTGCGGCCTCTCGAACGGCCTCTCCGCCAGCCTACCTCCGGCAGGCGTATACGTGCTCAGCGGCCTGATGCTCATTGGCCGTGTGGGCACCACAACCGCCGCGACCGGCCTGGCGCTGCGTTCACGCCGCCGCCTCTACAAGTTCCCCGAAGAAAGGCCCACCATTGGCTAGTGCACATAACGCCCCCGTCCTCGTGATTGGTCTGGGACGCTTCGGCTCCGCGGTGGCGGCCCAGCTGCGCCTGCAGAACAAGGAGGTCCTTGCTATTGAGAAGGACCCCGAGCTGGTGCAGAAGTGGTCCGGCGTGCTGACGCACGTGGTCTCCGCCGACGCGACCGATATCGACACCCTGCACCAGTTGGGTGCGGACGATTTCGGCTCCGCCGTGGTGGGTGTGGGCACCTCCGTGGAGGCATCCGTGCTAATTACCGCGAACCTCGTGGACATTGGTGTGGAGCGTATTTGGGCGAAGGCTATTACCCCCGCGCACGGCAAGATTCTGGAGCGTATTGGCGCGCACCACGTGGTCTACCCGGAGGCGGACGCCGGCCGCCGCGCCGCGCACCTCGTCTCGGGTCGACTGCTGGACTACATTGAGTTTGATGACGACTTCGCGATTGCGAAGATGCGCCCGCCGAAGGAAACCCACGGCTTTACCCTCGCCGAGTCGGATATCCGCTCCAAGTACGGTGTGTCCGTGGTCGGTATTAAGTCGCCCGGTGAGGACTTCACCTATGCGGACGCGACCACCCGCATTCATTCGCGTGACATTCTGATTGTGTCCGGTCAGGTGGACCTGATTGAGCGTTTCGCGGCGCGACCCTAAGCGCTTTTTTCCTCGCTGCAGCGGTTATCTTCCCCAGCTCTGTTGGTTTTGAGGAGCCGCAAATAGACATAGAAAAACAGCCTCTTCCCGTTCTGCCGGGAGGAGGCTGTTTTTCTGTAGTTTCAGCTAGTCAGGGGGATGCTACCGGACGGTATTAGTCCCCGCTGGTTAGTCCCCACTGATTAGTCCCCGCTGGTTAGTCCCCACTGATTAGTCCCCGCTGACTAGTCCTCATCAGCGGTGTACAGCTGGCTCATTTCCGCCGAACGTGCCGCACAGGCGCGCATCGCGTCCTCGGTCAGCTGGAAGAGGCCACCGTCCACGAAGGTGTTCAGCGCACGCTCGGTGGTGCCGTTCGGGCTGGTCACGGCGCGGCGCAGGGCGGGCGCATCCGGGTTGGTGTCGAGCAGGAAGCCCGCACCGGCAACGGTTGCGCTGGCAAGCTTGAGGGCGGTGTCTGCGTCCAGGCCGAGCTTCTCACCGGCGGCTGCCATCGCCTCCGCAAGCAGGAACGCGTATGCCGGGCCGGAACCAGAGACGGCGGTGACCGCATCCATCTGGTCTTCGCGGACCTCAACGACCAAGCCGACAGTGCCCAGGACCTCTTCGACGAGCTTCTTCTGCTCGTCCTTCACGGTATCGGTGGTGGAGATGGCGAGCACGCCCTTACCCACGGAGGAGGGGGTGTTCGGCATGCAGCGAACAATGGGCTGACCTGCGGGAAGGCACTCGGCGAGGGTGTCGAGGGTCACGCCAGCAGCAACGGACACCACAACAGCATTCGGCGCGAGGGCGGGTGCGATATCGCGGGCAAGCTCCACGATGCCATAGGGCTTCACTCCGAGCAGCACGACGTCTGCGTGGGCGGTTGCCTTGTGGTTGCCGTCGGCTTCGCCGCCGGTGGTGATGATTTCTACCTTGTCGCCGAGGCGCTGGGCGAGGGCGGCGCGAGATTCTTCGCTACGCACGGTAGCGCGGATGTGGGCGGGGTCGTGGCCTGCAGCGAGCAGACCTGCGGCGATGGAGCCGTTCATGGAGCCGGTGCCGAGAAAAGCAATAGTTGCGGTCATCGTTGATCCTTCCTAATGGGGTGCCTGCGCCGGGTGCCGGCAGGCGTGCCGCCGGTGTGTTCCGGGGGCTACTGTTCGGTGCGCGGCGGGCGCGTGGAGGCGTACCCTTCCAGCATAGCGGGTGCGGCTACGGGCATGTGACCTGGCTCTGTTTCTTCCGCGTTTTCTGAGCGGCGGCTTCACCTCATGCTCCGCGACCCAATGCGCGGGGCTCCGCTTCTCACGTTCTGGCATGCCGGGGAGGGCGTAATTCTGCGGGCGTAGAATGAAAACAGCTTCGCCCGCGGCAGTTTGTGCCGGGCATGAAGCCTCCAACACCACACAGCACGCAACACGCAAATTTTTCTATGTCTTCTCATACTGGTTCTTCCCCGAATTCTTCCTCGAATAGCCCCCAGAATTCTGCGGGTTTCCGTTCTTTTTCGTTTCGCCTCCTGCTGGGGCTGACCCTTGCCGCGCTCGTCACGGGCGTGTTCAGCGGCTTGGGTGCGATTGCTCTGCATTATGTTCTGGACTTTATGCAGGAGCTAACTTTCGGTCAGGCTGAGGGGCATCACCCGATGGTGACTGACGGCGCCGATCCGGCGCGTCGTGCCCTGGTTTTGGCGGTGCTGGGCCCGTTTGTGGCGCTGGTCTGGTACTACCTGCAGTCCGGTGGGCGGCGTGTGGTCGGCGTGAAGTCGCAGATTGCCGGTGCTACCGAGGAGGACCGTACCCCGTCGCTGTGGCGGCAGATTTCGCATTCGCTGATTCAGATTGTTGCGGTGGGTGCGGGCTCTCCTGTGGGTAAGGAGGTCGCGCCTCGTGAGCTGGGTGCTTTGGCGGCTGGCCGCACCTCGAATCTGCTGGAGCGTCTTGGTTTTGTGGGCGTTGATGGTGCCGCGCTGTTGGGTGTTCGTGAGCGTAGTCTGCTGGTGGCGGCGGGTGCGGCGTCTGGTTTGGCGGCGGTGTATCAGGTGCCGATTGGTGGCGTGGTGTACCTTGTGGAGGCGATGGCTGCGGGTCTGAGCTTGTGGTCGCTGTATGTGGGTGCGGTGACGGTGTGGACGGCGACAATCACGGCGAATCTGGTGATTGTAAATGAGCCGACGTACCCGGTGCCGCAGCTTCCGTTGGATGCAACGACGCTGACGGTGGCGGCGCTGACGGGTGTGGTGTTGACTCCGTTGGCGTTGGGTTTTAGGGCGTTGTCGCAGCGTGCGGAGAAGTTGAAGGCGAAGGATCGTTCTCTTCTGTGGCGTATTCCTGTGGCGTTTGCGCTGGTCGCGGTGGTTTCGTTGTGGCTTCCGGAGATTCTGGGTAATGGTCGTCTGCTGACTCAGCACACGTTTAATGTGTCGTTGGATACGGCGGCGGGCGGTTTGACCGCGGCAGCGGTGGGGTACGTGTTGGCGTTGGCTGTTGCGAAGGCTGCCGTGGTGGTGTTGAGTCTGCGTTTCGGTTCTTATGGCGGTACGTTGACGCCGGGTTTGGCGTTGGGTGCGGCAGCTGCGTTTTGTGTGGCGGCGCTGGTGCTGTGGGCGTTCCCGGGTTTGGGCGGGGTGCCGGGTGGTGCGTCGATGGTGTTGTATGCGGCGGCGTTGACGGGTACGGCGGCGTTTTTGGGTATTTCGATGAATGCGCCGCTATCTGCGTTGACGTTGTTGATTGGTTTTACGGGTCAGGGTGCGAGTGCGTGGTTGCCGATGGCGGTTGCGGTGGGTACGGCGGTGCTGACCCGCTGGGCGTGGACGCGGGCGTTCGGTTCTAAGAAGTAGCTTTCAGAAATAGGGGCGGCCCCGGATGCGTGTGCGTCCGGGGCCGCTCTGTTTTTTAGACCGAGGTTTTCGATAGGTTAGTGCCTTCACCGTGGGTCTTTAACCCGCAGTGAAGACACTAACCTATCGATGAAAAGGCTAAGTCATAACCCATAATCAGCTCCCGCCTACCTGGCGCAGCCGGAGATTCGGTCATGAGTTCCGGATTTGTGCCATAGGTTAGCGTCTTTGGTCGTAGTTAAAAACCATGGCAGAAGACGCTAAACCATGGCACGAATTCTGCACGGGTTACAGCCCCATAGCGAGAAGCCACATGTGTTTCCAGAAGCCACTTATGACGTGACTGTTCGAAACACATGTGGCTTCTCAGTGTTCACCCTTGCGGATGCGTAGGCTGGGATTCTTCTGGGGTATTAGAATTTGGCACTTGAGTACCTTTACGCCCCAATTTTTCCTTCAAATCACCATTCAATAGCTCTTCTTTATAGGAACCCCATAAAATGCTATCTTTACCTTTTATCCCTCTTCGCACATAATAACCAGGATTAAAATATGTCATAATTTTCATAAAGATGGAAATTATTAAATTCCTATCTTCCCAGGGACAGTACACGACATCTGAGGGGCTAGAGTCAAGCGCAGACATCATTAAACGCCTTGCCATCATATTACTTTCAGAAACAATATTTATTTCGAACTTCTGGCCGCGAGAAATTATTATCTTACGGAAACAATAATTAGCTTCAAGTACTCCACTGTACCCATCTGGGAAGAATCTAAAGATAAAAGGAATAAGAATAAACAGGTACATAAATCCTATGAGAGAAGAAACTACACCATCACGGTCCCCATTGTATAACTTTACGAATAGATAGACCATACATACAATAAACAAGGAAACCCATGCGAACAAACATATTAAGTACGGCTTAAAACTTAAATGCACATATATATCTGAGCTAGGCAACCTCTCATCACGCCTAGAATTTAAAATTCGAAAAATCTTCGAGGGATTAATCTGCATTAGAAGTTTCTGGGCATTAACATTGGGGCAAAAAGAAAATACTTTACGTTCCCATACTGCTCGTGCAAGAGCAGCTTTTCGGGAAGACTCAACTTCTCTATATTCTTCCGAAATCGCAGAAAGCTTATCTAGGTCCTCACAGCCAGCAAGTTCCTTATACTTTTCAGAGACCTCAAGCCATTCTTTGTATTGGGTTAGCTCAGGAGGTGCCCCTTGTTTAGAGAGCTTCATCTTCTGTGTTTCCCTGCGTGCAGTAAACATAAGACCTAGAGCTGTGATAATAGCCATTGCAATCGGCGCTATCGCAGAAACCAGCGCTTTGCCAAACTCCTGGTCATGAGTCCAATGCCAGAGATAATCCCAACTAAATCCCTCAGCTAGCACCTGCGCTAACAGTAGTTGGTTCATCATCGGTGATTGTTCCTTTCCTAGCAGGCGGCCCCGGATACGGAAGTGTTCGGGGCCGCTTTTAGCATATCGACAAACTGCGCCTTATATTTGCTTTGATGGCTTTGAAAGGAATAGTAGATAAATTCCGAAGATGAGCTTAATTGCCGCGTCAATATATGCAATGACCCCTAACGGAATGTTGGCAAAAATATATCCCGCAAAAACATTAATGGCACAGGCGAGACCCAGGTATATCATTGACTTTCCATGCACAAAATAGTATGGGAAGAAGTGCAGTGCGGTTGCCATCAACGCTCCCAGCCAAATCAATCTCCAATTTTCAGTTGCGAAGAATGGGCCGCCCAACAAAACCATTAAGACAAACAATAGAATAACGGCACGTGAAGATACTTTATTTTGAAATTCACTCGAAGGGTCATCGGATAGTCTATTCAGCACCTTTTTATTCATGTTAATTGAGAAAAAACTAATAACGTATCCAATACTGAATACTTGCATGTTTATTATTTGTTTTCCTCCGGCCATGGTGGCTATTGCTATAACTGCCGCCACCACAATTAGCCACAGCCCGCAGGCCCTCTTATAGTTAAATTCTAACTTTTCGTCTTTGTTATAGCCCAGAAAAGCCATCGATGCCTCCAATAGTCTCTCGTAAAATTATTTCTCTTGTCGCGCCACTAAATTTTATTGTGAAAAAGATCTGCCATACAGTAATATGTTCCAGCCCTTCTGTGCGCTAATTACACCCTCTGTGATTGTATCAAAATGGCGATACCCCCATGAAGCGTAAATGGGCGGAAGTTGTGCCATAGGTTAGTGTCTTTGGTCGTAGTTAAAAACCATGGCAGAAGATACTAAACCATGGCACAAATCTGTACGGGTCACGGTTCCCATAGCGAGAAGCCACATGTGTTTCGAGAAGCCACGATAATAGTGGCTTTTCGAAACACATGTGGCTTCTCAGCGCTTACCCTTGCGGAGGGGTGCTCCGATAACTGCAGAGAACTTTTGCACCGGTAGCCAGCATATCCAGTTTACTTATGACGAGGTGCTTTTCTTGACTTTTTTGACTTTTTTGACTTTTTGGAGGTTTTCATGTCGCCTGCAACTTTAGATTCAGCAGCACCTATTTCAGATTTATACTCCGAATAATACTCATTAACCCTTAATACTGAGCAGTAAATGTAAGAAAATAGCAGATAAAATTCATCCTTATTTATTTTTGCTATTTGAGAATCCTTTGACAATTTCTCCTCATCGAATTTCATTAAATATTTCTCTGAATGCTCTTTGAGAGCTTGAAAGAAAACTAACCGAAGCTTCCCCGTAATCCAGCTATATACACAATGACAAAGAAACACATAAGTCACAAATATAAAAATTATAGAAACAGCAAAAACTTGATTGATTACATTTACATCACTGTCTTGACGGAGAGAAGCAAGGAAATAAATAGAACCATAGCTAATAAAAGGAATAATAAGGCCAAAAATTACAAAATTTACATACCAGACAACAATCGATTCAACTCCATACGATCCCCACCAATCACCAAGTTTCTTTATACTAAATTTATATATATCTTGATAGAAAATAGAATTATTGTTTAATGCTACAACAATCTTAAGAATCAATGAAGCCACAGACGAGCCTGCACACATGAAAAATATCATAACTAATCTACCATCTCCTAGTGCGCCGAATATCCATAATACAATCCAGACAAGAGGCCACAGAAAGATAAATCCAGCAATAAGCCGCCTGAAAGGCAGAAGTCTAATAAGCTCTTTATAATTCTCTTTCATTAAAACAAATTCAAAACCTTGGTAATCGACACTAGAAATAAATCGATCAGCATATTCACTAGGATTTTTGGGAGCTTTAGCGCGAATTTTTGGAATTTCGTCATGGCGATCAATAAAATCCAACACTCGATTATATAATTCATGCATAGTTGAATTATTTGCACCCAAAGAGCCCACCGCCCTCTGGATTACTACAGAATTTCGAACAAGCACATCTTTTTCATTATATGTGAGCATGCGAGACGATGCAGCTGTAAACCACGCAAAAAACAACAACGCCCATAGGGGAACTTCCCCATATCTCGAAAGATTAACATCTTCTGAAATAATAGACTTACCCCACCCTGGCCCCACACGCCAAGGTCCAAATAACTCAGGGGCGTACGATGTACCATTTAGATACCCCGCAACCAGTCCATGCCAGAAATTAATAACAAGAATAAAAGATACAATTCCACCGACAAATCTTGCAAAATTCCTATAAGCAGCTCGGCGAGACTCACCGATAACCCCTTCAAGCCCTTCACCAAATTTACCAACGCTTACATACAAGCTCAGGAGAATACTAGCCAAAGATGCGATAATTCCAGACCTTAAATCAATTAGGTAATATGGAGCATTAAAAATTAACTTTGCGAATTCGGCAATACTTTGAGCATCTCCACCTGTCCCCAAAAGCATGACACATATAGCTAAAGATGTCATGTATACAAATGAAACAAAAATAAAATCTTTAAATGGAGTCAATATAATATTTGATTTATATATTTTTTTTCGTTTTTCTTCATGCTCTTCACCCCATAGACTATTAACTTCATCGATAACGTCTTTAATCTTCCTAGATTCTTTTTCCGTACTCATAGGCACTTCCTTTCCGACAACTTTGTTGGTGGATAAATTTCATAGACAGCCGCGTTTTACATCGCTGTACAGCCGTCAACGTTCACAGATTATCACGAAACAATAAAGTACAGCTTGAACCCCGCAGGCCGGTGCCCATTACACACCAGCCTGCGGGGTTCAGCTACGGCTATTCGGCCACGTCACGCACCGGTTACGCACCCAGGAGGGTCTTCGGGTTAACCGGAGTACCCGTACCCTCCGCCAGATGCTCAATACGCTTCAGGATCAGGCCCTCACGCAGCGCCCACGGGCACACGCGCATCGTCTCAATACCGAACGCCTCCATCGCCGCCTCCGCCGCAATAGCACCCGCCAGCATCTGCTCCGCACGAGCCTTCGACACACCCGGCAAGTCGGCACGCTCAGACACCGTCATCGCCTCCATGCGACGAGTCCACAGGCGCAAATCCTGCAAATGCATCTCACGCTTCACATGCGGGCCCGCCGAATACGGCGCCGCACCACAAATACGCGCCAACGAACGGAACGTCTTCGACGTACCCACCGTCATATCCGGCGTGCCATACTGCAGCAAATTCTCCGCCACCGGGGCAATCTGCTCACGCACATACTTACGCAGACGCTTCACCTGCTTCGGCTTCGGCGGCTGCTCATCAAAAAACTCACGCGTCAAACGGCCCGCACCCAACGGCACGCTCATCGCCGCATCCGGCAACGCATTCGTACCCGTCGAAAACTCAAACGAGCCGCCACCAATATCAAAATCAAGGATGCGGCCCGCACCCCAGCCCTGCCAGCGGCGCACCGCAAAGTACGTAATCGCCGCCTCCTGATCACCCGAAATACCGTTCAGGCTCACGCCGGTCTGCTCACGCACCTGATGCAGCACCGCCGCACCATTACCCGCCTCACGGATAGCGCTCGTGGAGAACGCCAGCAGGTCCTCCGCCTCATTCTCGATCGCGAAGTCACGGGCGCTGGTCACGAAGCGGGTCAGCGCGTCCGCGCCCTCCTGCGAAATATTGCCCTCAGCGTCGAGGTACTGCACGAGCTGCAGCGGAATCTTGTGCGATGCGTACGGTTCGGGGCGCGCTCCAGGGCTGCCGTCAATCAGTAGCAGGTGGACCGTATTCGACCCGACATCCAGAACTCCCAGGCGCACGATGCGCTCCCCTCCCCCGCCCCGCGGCGGGATATCGTCTGTGTGCGGTACCGCAGGTGCGGCGCCTCTTCCAGTCTGTCAGAGGCGCGGCTCACTCCGCAAACAATCCGGGCGGATGCCCA
>FLSK01003400.1_pt1 | contig 28912 bp, 20 predicted proteins | sample 1550541 | NCBI WGS metagenome assembly FLSK01 (sample SAMEA4031773, study PRJEB14383) | metagenome | biome: human; feature: oral; material: saliva | place: Philippines | collected 2014
AAGTTCATCACCGAATCCAAGCGCCCCGTCTTCTACGTCGGCGGTGGCCTGGTCCGCGCAGGTGCTTCCGAAGAGTTCCACAAGCTGGCTAAGCTCATCGGCGCACCCGTCGTCACCACCCTGAACGCTATCGGTGCATTCCCCGACTCTGACCCCCAGAACCTCGGCATGCCCGGCATGCACGGCACCGTCCCCGCCGTCGCCGCAATGCAGAAGTCTGACCTGCTCATCACCCTCGGCGCACGCTTTGACGACCGCGTCACCGGTAAGCTCGACTCCTTCGCACCCGAGGCTAAGGTCATCCACATTGACGTTGACCCGGCAGAAATCTCGAAGATCCGCTTCGCAGACGTGCCGATCGTCGGCGACCTCAAGTACGTCCTGCCCGAGCTGACCGACCTGCTCTCCACCGAGTTCGCACAGCAGCTGCCGAACCTCACCGAATGGTGGAACGAGCTCAACGCAATCCGCAAGGACTACCCGCTCGGCTACGAGAAGCCCAACGACGGCCTCGGCTCGCCCGAATACGTCCTCGAGCGCATCAGCGCCCTCACCGGCCCCGACGCATACTATGTCACCGGCGTTGGCCAGCACCAGATGTGGGGTGCACACTACATCCAGCAGGAAAGCCCCCGCCACTTCATCAGCTCCGCAGGCCTCGGCACCATGGGCTACGGCGTTCCTGCCGGCATGGGTGCAAAGGTTGCACACCCCGAATCCACCGTGTGGATCATCGACGGTGACGGCTGCTTCCAGATGACCAACCAGGAACTGGTCACCTGCGCACAGAACAACATCCCCGTCAAGGTTGCCATCATCAACAACTCCTCCCTCGGCATGGTGCGCCAGTGGCAGACTCTGTTCTACAACGAGCGCTACTCCAACACCGACCTGAAGGACGGCCACGGCACCGTACGCATCCCCGACTTCGTCAAGCTCGGCGAAGCATACGGCTGCGCAACCTTCCGCTGCGAACGCGACGAAGACGTGGACGCAACCATCAAGGCTGCCCTCGAAATCAACGACCGCCCCGTCGTCATTGACTTCACCGTCAGCCCCCACGCCCTGGTCTGGCCCATGGTCCCGGCAGGCGTATCTAATGACAAGATTTGGATTGCGAAGAACACTTCGCCCGAGTTCGATCGTGAGGGAGAGAACTAATGTCTCAGCACACTCTGTCCGTTCTGGTAGAAGATAAGCCGGGCGTTCTCACCCGAGTTTCCGGTCTGTTCTCCCGCCGCCTGTTCAACATCCTCTCCCTGGCTGTGGGCCCCACCGAAAACCCCGGTGTCTCCCGCATCACCGTCGTAACCGAAGGTGACGCCCACACCATCGAGCAGATTACCAAGCAGCTGAACAAGCTCGTTCACGTGCTGAAGGTCGTCGAGCTTCCCGCCGACTCCTCCACCCAGCGCGACCACATCCTGATCAAGGTCAAGGCAGACCCCGTAGTCCGCCTGCAGATCGTTCAGGCAGCCGACCTGTTCCGCGCATCCGTGATTGACGTTTCCCCCGAGTCCCTTGTCATCGAGGCAACCGGCTCCCAGGAGAAGCTCAACGCACTGCTGGACGTTCTCGAACCCTACGGCGTTCGCGAAATTGTCCGCGCAGGCACCATCGGCCTGGCACGTGGCCCGCGCGCTATGAGCGAGCGCATCTAACACCCGCCAGGGTGCCACACCAACCCCGCACCAGCGGGAAATAGCGTCGGGTATCGCACCGCCACAACCGGGAAAACCGGTAGCGATGCGATACCCGACCCTATGGGCTCACAGACCTTCCGGATACTTCAGATGCTGAGAAGTAATCTCGACAGCCCGCAACTAAACAGCTATCAAGTAGAATAGTGAATGTTGAGCCCAGCCTGGGCCGCATATCAAACTTACTGAGGAGAAGAAATGGCAGCAACCATTTTCTACAACGACGACGCAGACCTCTCCCTGATCCAGGGCCGCACCGTAGCAGTTATCGGTTACGGCTCCCAGGGCCACGCACACGCACTGAACCTGCGTGACTCCGGCGTGAAGGTCATCGTCGGTCTGTCCGAGGGCTCCAAGTCCCGTGCCAAGGCTGAGGCAGAAGGCCTGCGCGTCGCAACCGTTGCAGAAGCAGCAGCAGAAGCAGACGTCATCATGATCCTGACCCCGGACCAGGTCCAGGCAAAGGTCTACGCAGAGAGCATCGAGCCGAACCTCAAGCCCGGCAACGCACTGTTCTTCGCACACGGCTTCAACATCCGCTTCGGCTACATCACCGCACCCGAGGGTGTCGACGTGGCAATGGTCGCCCCCAAGGGCCCCGGCCACACCGTCCGCCGCGAATACGAAGCAGGCCGCGGCGTTCCCGCCCTGGTTGCAGTCGAGAAGGACGCATCCGGCGAAGCACTCGCACTGGCACTGTCCTACGCAAAGGCACTGGGTGCAACCCGCGCAGGCGTCATTAAGACCACCTTCACCGAAGAGACCGAATCCGACCTGTTCGGTGAGCAGGCAGTCCTCTGCGGCTCCACCTCCCAGCTCGTCCAGTACGGCTTCGAGGTTCTGACCGAAGCTGGCTACCAGCCCGAGATTGCTTACTTCGAGGTCCTGCACGAGCTCAAGCTCATCGTTGACCTGATGATCGAGGGCGGCATCGCTAAGCAGCGTTGGTCCATCTCCGACACCGCAGAGTACGGCGACTACGTCTCCGGCCCCCGCGTGATCTCCCCCGAGGTCAAGGAAAACATGAAGGCTGTCCTGGCAGACATCCAGAACGGCAACTTCGCAAAGCGCTTCATGGAAGACCAGGCCGCAGGCGCACCCGAGTTCAAGGAACTGCGCGCAAAGGGCGAGGCACACCCCATCGAGGCAACCGGCCGCAAGCTGCGCGAGCTGTTCTCCTGGAACACCGCTGACGACGACTACACCGAGGGTTCGGTGGCTCGCTAAGCGGTAGCTCAGCAATAGCTTTCTAAGAATCCGGCGTTCCACCTCTCACCCCACACGGGGGAGGGGGTGGGCGCCGGATTCTTGCTGTTTCAAGCTGAACAGCAGCACTCAACAGGTATGTGATGCAGTTCATGCTCACTTGAGTTGCGGGTGTCTATAAAATGCCGTATAGTATTTACTTGTTGCAGGGGAAAACCTGAAAAACAAATAAGCGCCTCTAGCTCAATTGGCAGAGCAATTGACTCTTAATCAATGGGTTCTGGGTTCGAGTCCCAGGGGGCGCACATTAAAGAAAATCCCGCTGATTCTTCGGAATCGGCGGGATTTTTGCGTTCCCCTTGAAATGCAGTCTTCATGGGTTGAGGAATCGGTGTTCATCCTCGCTCCTGCAGGGGTGGGGTGGGTGGGTACCTCGCTTCTCCCAAGACTACGGGGTGCGCTACATGTTTCCTCCGCGCCTACGCAGGGGCACCCGTCACCCGGACGCTCCGCTCCTCCTTGCTTCGCTACGGAGAGCGTCCGTGCGACACCCTGAGGGCGCTTCCGGAAAACGTAGCTGCACCGGTTAGGCGGGTGCGTGGAGGTTTCGGTGGCCTCCGTAGCGACATCAGGGTGCCCGAAGCGGAGCGAGGGCGGGTGCCCCTGTAGGAGCGAGGAGGGTGCCGAACCTCGAGCTAATCCCGCCGGGTGGTTCGTGGTTTGGGTGTGCGCCCCGTGCCTAGCGAACTGGGGCGGGGAGGCTGTCGCGGTTTAGCCTGTTGCGTGGCAGCCTCCACCCGCGAACAACGAGTCACCGCGTATCAGAGTGTAACCCCGGTGAGAGCCTCGCCTAATACTGCGGTAAACTGAAAGTTATGACTGCAACTCCGTTCTACATCACCACCGCCATCTCCTACCCCAATGGCAACCCGCACATCGGCCATGCCTACGAAACCATCGCAGCCGACGTGCTAGCCCGCTTCAAGCGCCTCGACGGCTTCGACGTGCGCTTCATGACCGGCACCGACGAGCACGGCCAGAAGATGCAGACCACCGCCGAGAAGCTCGGTAAGACCGCTAAGGAACTCGCCGACGAGAACTCCGCACGCTTCAAAGCAATGAACGACGCGCTGAACATCAGCTACGACCGCTTCATCCGCACCACCGACCCCGACCACTATGTCGCATCCCAGGCCATCTGGAAGCGCATGGAAGAAAACGGCGACATCTACCTCGACAAGTACGCCGGCTGGTACTCCGTACGCGACGAAGCCTACTACGCAGAAGACGAAACTGAAGTCCGCGACGGCCAGCGCTACGCCATCACCACCGGCACCGAAGTCGAATGGACCGAAGAAGAATCCTACTTCTTCCGCCTCTCCAAGTACGGCGACAAGCTCCTCGAACTCTACGCCAACGAAGGCTACGTCTACCCCGAATCCCGCCGCAACGAACTCATCTCCTTCGTCAAGGGCGGCCTCAACGACCTGTCCATCTCCCGCACCACCTTCGACTGGGGCGTACCCGTACCCGGCAACGACAAGCACGTCATGTACGTGTGGGTCGACGCCCTCACCAACTACCTGACCGGCCTCGGCTACCCCGATACCGACAACGAACTGTTCACCAAGTACTGGCCCGCAGACCTGCACCTCATCGGTAAGGACATCACCCGATTCCACTCCATCTACTGGCCCGCATTCCTGTGGTCCGCCGGAATCGAACTGCCCAAGCGAGTCTTCGGCCACGGCTTCCTGCTCGTCAACGGCGAAAAGATGTCCAAGTCCGTCGGTAACGTCGTCGACCCCGCAAACCTCGTCGACGCATTCGGCCTGGACGCCGTCCGCTTCTTCCTCATGCGTGAAGTGTCCTTCGGCCAGGACGGCTCCTACTCCGAAGAGTCCATCATCAACCGCATCAACTCCGACCTGGCAAACAACCTCGGCAACCTTGCCCAGCGTTCCCTGTCCATGGTCGCCAAGAACTGCGGCGGTGCCGTCCCCACCCACGGCGAATTCACCGAAGCTGACCGCCAGATCCTCGACCAGGCGGCAGCCCTCTACGAGCCCGTCCGTGCAGACTTCGACGAGCAGGCATTCCACCGCGCTTTGGAACGCATCTGGACCGTCCTCGCAGACACCAACGCCTACTTCGCAGAACAGGAACCCTGGACCCTGCGCAAGAACGGCGAACTCGACCGCATGAACACCGTACTGTACGTAACCCTTGAGGTCGTACGCCAGGTAGCCCTGCTGCTGCAGCCCGTCATGCCCGACTCGACCGCCAAGCTGCTGACCCTGCTCGGCGTACCCGAAGGTGACGCACGCCAGTTCGCAGCCCTCGGCACCGCACTCGTGCCCGGCACCGAGCTGCCCGCACCCGCACCGGTGTTCCCCCGCTACGAAGCGCCCAAGGCATAACAGCTGCCTGAGCATCAGCGGACAGAGCCTGAGACAGCGCCGTAACTGATAGCGCTGTAACGGATAGTCTATGAAAGCCCCCGGCTTCCCCACCCAGATGGGGGAGGAACCGGGGGCTTTTCGCATACATATATAGGTGTAGGCGCGAGGCGGAGAAGCGAGGCAGAGGTACGGGGGTAGGGTTGCGGGGTAAGGACGCAGGGGGAGAACGCCGGTTGAGCCGCCACTCATCCTTAAGGATGAGGTCCGCGCCCGCCCAGCCCGCCTCAGGCTCATTTCAGCCCGTGGAATGAGTGGGGAACCTTCGCATCCGCAGGTCAGGACCCGATGAACACCCGCCAAAATCAACCTGGAGGATGAGAAAAACCCTGTAGTCAGCGCCATGCTGCGTGAAATAATTGAACTATGACTACGACAACTCCTCACGCACAGACGGCACAGGTCGCCGTCTCCGCACGAAACCTTTCCAAAACCTACGGCATCGGTGAAGCAACCGTCCACGCCCTCAACAACGTCTCCGTCGACTTTGAGCAGGGCAAGTTCACCGCCATTATGGGTCCCTCCGGCTCGGGTAAGTCCACGCTGATGCAGACCATCGCAACCCTGGATACCCCCGACCCGAACCCGGCAACCTCGATTCGTATCGGCGGTACCGAGCTCTTCGGCCTGAAGGACAACGCCCTTACCGAATTCCGCCGCGAACACATCGGCTTCATCTTCCAGGCGTTCAACTTGGTGCCCACCCTCACCGCGGGCCAGAATATTGACCTGCCCCTGGGCCTCGCCGGTAAGAAGCCGGACCCGCAGTGGCGCGACTACCTGGTTAAGACCCTCGGCCTGGAAACCCGCCTCGACCACCGCCCCGAACAGCTCTCCGGCGGTCAGCAGCAGCGCGTCGCCATCGTGCGCGCCCTGCTCGCACGCCCCGAAGTGGTCTTCGCCGACGAACCGACCGGTAACCTCGACTCCAACTCCGGCGCCGAGGTGCTGCGCCTGCTACGTGCCGCCGCAACCGACCACGCACAGACCATCCTCATGGTCACCCACGACGCAAACGCTGCCTCCTACGCAGACCGCGTGGTTTTCATCAAGGACGGCATGGTCGCCGGCGAAATGATCGAACCCACCTACGACGCCGTCCTCGGCGCAATGGCACAGCTGGAAGGTCGATAAGCCGTGGCAACCACACTGAACACGGTGGCGCGCTCCAATCTGCGCGCCTCCAAAGGAAAATACATCCTCACGGGCATAGGCATCGCGATCTCATCCTTCTTCATCGCAGCCATTATGATGCTCACCAACTCGCTGCAGGCGACTGTCAACTCCTCCGTTGGTGACGTGCTCTCCCGCGCCGAGGCGGTCGTCGCCTCCGCCGCTACAACCTCCGACGGTAGAGACAGCACCTCTATTTACCTGACTCGTGACCAGATTCAGAAAGTAGAAAAGAGCGACCTGCTCTCCGGCTACTGGGTACAGTACGCTGTCACGGGTAAGCTCGGCACCGGCGACCAGGCAACCCAGGTGCAGTACGACCAGCTGCCCGCCGACTCTAGCCTCTTCCCGTACAAGGTGCAGGGCAAAATCCCCAGTGGTGACCACGAAATCATGGTCTCTACCTACTTCGCGAAGAAGCACAACCTCTCGCTGAACGGCAAGGTCACCAGCACCGACGTTGTAGAATCCGTCAGCGCCCCCGGTACTGACAAGACCGCCGAATACACCGTCGTCGGTCTGTTCGACCCCGGTTTTGAAGGCTCCACCACCAACCAGGCTGTCTTCATTGGCGGCACCAGCCTCGGCGAAGCCACCCTGAAAGCAGCCGAGACAGAAAACAAGAGCTCCGCGGCAGGCTACCGGGGCATGGCTGGCGCGAACCTCATCTACCTCAAGTTCAAGGACGGCGTAACCGACGCCAAACTCAAGAGCCTGCAGGATACCCTCAGCAGCGGTGACACCAAGAACGACCCGCGCGTCATGACCGGTCAGAAGCTGCTGGAGGACTACCAGAAGACCATCTCCACGGTCTTCACCTCCATTAGCGTGGTCCTGGGTGCCTTCGCAGCGCTGGCTCTGCTGGTCTCCTCCTTCGTCATCTCCAATACCTTCGCGGTGCTGGTCGGCCAGCGCATCCGTGAGCTGGCTCTGCTGCGCACCCTCGGTGCCCGCGGCGGCTCCCTTGTACGGATGCTACTCATCGAATCCATTACCGTGGGCGTGGTGTTCTCCCTCATCGGTGCACTGCTGACCTACCCGGTTGGCGCGCTGGTTGGTGCGAACCTGACCACCATCATGATTTCGTACTCGATTACCCCGATCCTGGTGAGTGTGCTCCTCTGCACCATCGTGACGGTTCTGGCGTCGCTCTCCCCGGCACGAAGCGCCCTGCGCATCTCGCCCATCAGCGCGATGAGCGAGCACACCAACCGCGAAGTCAGCAAGCCCGGCAAGATCGGCCCGATCCTGGGTCTGGTCTTCGGTGCCGCAGGTATCGGCCTGGCTATGCTGGCTCAGAACCAGGGTTCCGGTGAGGGTGCCGGCAATAAGGCCATCCTTCTCATGATGGGGGCCGCACTGCTGCTCGGTATTGCGGTCTTCCTCCTCACCCCGCTGGTACTGCCCCCGCTGGTACGCGCCCTCGGTAAGGTCACCCGCACCCAGACCGGCAAGCTGGCGCTCGCCAACGCGCTGCGTTCGCCCAAGCGCACCGTCTCCACCGGCCGCGCCGTGCTGGTGGGTACCCTGGTCGTGTCGACTGTGCTGACCGGTTACTCGGTGCTGAGCGCCTCGCTGACCAAGGCCCTGGATCAGCAGTACCCGATTTCTGCGCAGGCAAAGTACAGCTCGTATGACCAGTCCGAGGCTGCCTCCACCGTGACCAAGGCGGAGGAAATCGCCTCCAAGGTCAAGGGTATTAAGAACGTTCAGGCGTCCGCCGTCGGTTACGCAGCCGGTGTGGTTGACTACACCGTCGAGTACGAAGGCCAGACCGCCAACCAGAATTCCGACCTGGTGGCGTTGAGCTCCTCCGACCTGAAGGCAATCCTGCCGGGCGAAAACTTGAACCTTGCCGATGACACCGTGCTCGTGCCGCAGGGCCTCTGGAAGTCCGCTGGATTGAACGAGTCCAGCCGTCTGAAGGCACACGGCCCGCTCGGCGAAGTGGAACTCAAGCCCGTCAAGTCCGCAACCAAGCAGAACCTGCTGATTGTCAACCCTGCCACCGCCGCCAAGCTGCAGGACGCCAAGAACCCGCAGAAGGTTGCCAACCCTGCCGCTGAGGAAGCTCAGAAGCGCATGGAAGAAGCAATCGCCAGCGGTGACAAGGAAGCTCAGACGAAGGCAGCTCACCTGACTGTCACCAGCCAGGCAACCGGTAACGACACCGTCGTTCTGGTGCGCGCCGCCTCCCCGCTGACCAGTAGCGAGAACGCGACCCTGCAGGCTGACCTGAACCGTGCCAGCCCGGACAGCTCCTTCACCGGTGGTCTGCAGGAACGTCAGACCTACGACCAGCTGCTGACCGTCATGCTGACCTTCACCCTGGTGATGCTCATGCTCGCAGTGGTCATCTCCATTATTGGTGTGGCGAACACGATGACCCTGTCGGTCAACGAACGCCGCCGCGAGAACGCGATGCTCCGCTCGCTGGGTCTGTCCCGCAAGCAGCTGCGCCGCATGATTTCCATTGAGGCGATTCTGATTACGCTCGCCGCAGTGGTGCTCGGCATGGTTTCCGGTGGTGTGATTGGTAGCCTCTCGGCGCAGATTATTATGTCTTCCATGAGTGCTTCCGCCCCGCTGGTGCTTGACCTGCCGTACGTCTGGTACGTGGTCATCCTCATTGTGGGTGTGCTCGCTGCGATGCTGGCTTCGGCTCTGCCGGCGGCTCGTTCGGCTCGCATGTCCCCGGTTGAGGGTATGCGCGGCTAACCCGCTGTACCTGGCATAGTCACAGTACCCGGCAAACCCGGATACTCGGCGTGAGATAGTAAAGCCCTGGAGGGTGCCTCGACAAGGAGGCGCCCGCCGGGGCTTTGCCGTACACAGGGCGGATTCATAGAGTAGGTTCTAAGCGGCTGACCTGTAGCCTGGCTTTGCGCGTATGATGGGTGTATGAGCACTAGCCACCCCAATCTGCGTCGCGGGTACACGCTACCCCACGAAGCGGAGGTTCTTCAGATCCTCCGTGACGCTGGCGTGCGCCGTGCCCGGCTCTTCGGTAGCGCCGCCCGCGGTGAGCTGACCGAAACGAGCGACCTGGATTTTCTGGTGCAGATGCCGGGTGTAGCTCCTTTTGACGAGTTCATGCAGATGGTGGATGCTCAGCACCGCATTGAACAGCTGACCGGCCGCAGCGTAGATATGGTTACTCAACTACGCCCCCGCATCTATGCGGAAGCAGAACCGGACATGGTGGAGCTACCGCTATAAGAAGTTGCCTGAGCTGATGAGCGACTTTCAACGAATCATCGATGAGATACAAGAAACCACCTAAGCAAAAAGCCCCGGAGGGTGCCCCAATATGGAGGCGCCCGCCGGGGCTCTACTGTGCTCTCTACTCTACTGTGCCCTTATATATAAGGGTGGGCGCTAGTGAGCGATACCCGCCTCATACGCCATAATGACCGCCTGCACACGATCACGCGCACCCAACTTCGCCAACACATGCGACACATGCGTCTTCACCGTCGCCTCCGAAAGCACCAGCTCCCGCGTAATCTCCGCATTCGACAAGCCGCGCGCAATCAAGCCCAGCACCTCAAACTCACGCGGCGACAACTGCTCAATCAACTCACGATGCGGATAATCCTGCACAGGCTCAAAGCTTGCATGCTCAGCCGGAATAAACGTCGCCTTAGGAAGCTCAGAAGTAGCCGGGGGAGCAACAGGAACAGACTCAGCAACAGGCGCGGCAGGAACACCGGAAGGAACACCGGCAGGGGAGTCCAGCACCGGAATCATATGCTCCAGCAGGCGGCGAGTCGCAGACGGCGCAATCACCGCATCGCCGCGGTGCACCGTACGAATCGCCTCCAGCAGCTGCTCCGGCGGAGTGTCCTTCAACAAGAAACCGCTCGCCCCCGCACGCACCGCCGAATATACGTACTCATCAATATCGAAAGTCGTGAGCATAATAATGCGCACCCGCTCATCCTCGGACACCTCACGCTCGCCGTCACGCTCCAGGATGCGGCGTGCCGCCTCCAGCCCGTCGCAGTGCGGCATGCGCACATCCATGAGGATGACCTGCGGCGCCTGCCCCTCAGTCACCATGCGGTCAAAAACGTCAATCGCCGCCAAGCCGTCGTCTGCCTCCATGACGACCTGTAGGTCCGGCTGGGAGTTGACGAGCATGCTGAGGCCGCCGCGCACTAGGCGCTGGTCGTCAACGAGCATCACGCGGATCGGCTGGGTAGTCTGTGGTGCAGAAGTCTGTGGTGCAGAAGAGTACATAGTTTCAATCCTAGATCACGAGGTAGTAGAGGGCACGGGTATTAGAGGTCGCGGTAGGGCAGCGCCGCCTCAACGAGCCAGCCGCCGTCAGGCTGCAGACCGTAGGTGAGGGTGCCGTGGTAGAGGGCGATGCGCTCGCTCATGCCGCGCAGACCGTTGCCGCTACCGGGCACAGGGCGGGCAATGTGCTGAGCCACGGCAGAGGAAACCGGGTCGTTCTGAACCCGCAACTGCAGACCGTCCTCACCCCAGTGAATGGTGACGGTGGTTGCCGCGCCGGGGGAGTGCTTGAGTGCGTTGGTGAGCGCCTCCTGCACGGTGCGGTACGCCGCGAGTTCGGCGCCCTGCGGCAGGGGGCGTGCCATGGTGCCGGTGATTCCGGTGAAGGTGACGGGCAGCCCGGCGCGGCGGCTCTGCTCCACGAGTGCGGGTACATCGCTGAGGGCGGGCACGGGTGCGTAGGTGGTTGCCTCGTCTGTGCGCAGTAGCCCGAGTAGGGAACGCATCTGGGTGAGGGAGTCGCGTGCCGTGTCTGCGATAAGTTCTAGGGTCTGCTCTGCAATATCCGGTTCGCTCTGCTGAGCCTGACCCGGCTGCTCTGCCTGCTGTGCCTGTTGCATTTGCTGGGCGCGGGCGGTGCGGGCGCTTGCGGCGGCGTAGCGTGCCCCATCCGCCTGGGAAATAATGCTGGAGAGCGAGTGCGCCACAATATCGTGCATTTCACGGGCGATGCGTGTGCGTTCGTCCTGCGCGGCAAGGCGGCGTTCCTGTTCCTGCTCGTATTCGAGGCGGCGGGCGCGTTCTTCGAACTCTTCGCTGCGCAGTTCGCGCATGCGGCGGGAGTCGCCGAGGAACCAGAAGACGGTGAAGATGGATCCGCAGAGCACGCCGAGCATCAGGGAGATGAAGATGCGGGCGGGTATGTCGTCCCAGTGGTAGAGGAATGAGAGTGAGGCCTGCACGGTGACGGCGAGTGCGCCGACCCAGCCGAGAATGAGGCCGCGGAAGCGGGCGCGGCGGGTCCAGTGCCTGCCGATATGGTAGGCGGCGAGGGTGACCGGCGGGTAGCAGGTGACTGCGAGTGAGTCGGGGAAGGGAGACAGGAGGGTGAGGCAGAGCGCCGCGATGACCACGTAGATGCTGCCGTAGGGGAAGCGGTAGCGGAAGTAGAGCGCGGTGGTGCTGCAGAGCGCGGAGATGAGCGGGATCCAGCCGTAGCCATTGATGAAGGCAACGGAGAGTACGCAGCAGAAGAACTGCATGTGCGCGACGACGATAATGTTCATCCAGCCGCGGTTGTCTCTGAGGTAGCTTTGCACGCGGCTGGAGGCGGTGATTGCATCGGCGGGCAGGTCGATGCTTTCTGAGATGCCGCGGGTATGCGTTACGGCGTAGCCTGATCCGGCCGTCTCTGTGCTGTGCTGTGGGTTCTTCTGGGGTTCGGTGTGCTTGAGGGGCATGTTTCCAGTGTATCGGGGTGGTGGGGCGGGGCTGGGAGCCTCTTTCTACTCTCACATGCAGGGATATTTTGTGGGTTTGCGTGTGGGGTTGTGTGCTTGAGTGAGTATGACACGCCGAAAACACCTATTTTTAGTGACCTTGGTTACTTTTTCGAAAAATATTCCCTCAACTAAAGCTTGAGAGTTTGGGGTTGTATGGGGTTCGAATTCGGGTTTAAGAGACCTGAAACTCCCTTAAGTAACCTATTTGGGTTGAAAAACCTTCAACCAAAGCGGAGGGTTTAAGGCAAACCTCCTGATCAGGGTCACATTTGAACCATTGCGGTACAGGTTCTTGATGGGTATAGTTTTGGCTGTACCCGAAATCTGCGCCGGTGGTCTATGACCCCGCAGAGCGAACACCAAGAGCTCTGAAGCGCGACTCCCTATGCAGGGGAGCGGCGTACAACATTATGTCGTTATCACCAGAGGTTAGGCGCAAGCCTACTTCACTCACTCGAATCTCATCAGGTGACGTTCTTCGCCGCGCACGACGGCGGGTGATAACTTTTATTCCTCAAAATGACATCACTCTCGAAGGACATATATGTCTACTAACATTTCTCGCCGCAAGGTTGTCGCTGGCGCAGCATGGGCTGCTCCGGTTGTCGCAGCTTCCGCTGCAGTTCCCGCTTTTGCTTCCTCCACCGAATGTGAGTGGGAGTCCACCGCAGCTTACACCGCTGACGGTAACGCTTCGGGTGCTAAGGGCACCCAGTCCTTCGTCGTTCCCCCGCTGGTCGACAAGATCAAGTTCGAGGTCGTCGGCGGCGCTGGTGGTACCAACTACGACGATATCGCAGCAGGTTCCGGCGCTAAGGTGACCGGTATCATCGAGGTCAAGCCCGGCCAGACCGTTCAGCTCATCGGCGCAGCCGGTGGTATCGGTAACGGCCCCCTGACTGCAGCTGAGGGTGGTGAGGGCTACGGTAACGGTGGTTCCTCCAACCTGCCCACCCCCATCCCCGCAAGCATCATGCAGCGCGTCAACGCTATTTGGCCGAAGGACTCCAGCCTGAAGCGCATCATCTACTCCGCATCCGGTGGTGGCTCCTCCGCTCTGGTTATCAACGGTACCCCCGTTGCAGTTGCAGGTGGCGGCGGTGGCGCTGGCTTCGTGAACTCCGGTGGCGCTAACAACAACGAGCAGTACGCTGCGGCTGGCGCAGTTGACGCAGGTCGCCTGTGGCCCTCCGGCGCAAAGCGCAACGTGTACCCCGTTATCGGTTCCACCGGTGGTTCCGCTGATGGTGCAGAAGGTTCCGCAGGTAAGCAGGGTGCACTGACCTACGCTGCTGACACCTCCGTCACCACCACTGTTAACGCAGGTGAGGGTGGCTCCGCAGGTATCGGTGGTAACGGTGGTTCCAAGACCGACCTGCCCTCCGGCAAGTCCCCCAACGGTGTTCTGGGTTACTCCTCCGCTAACAACCAGGAAATCTACGCTTCCTCCAAGTCCGGTAACGACGGTGGCGCAGGCTTCAAGGGTAACGGTGGCGACGGCGTGGGCTCTTACTCCTACCTGATCGACAACAACGATCGCACCAAGAAGGAAGAGGGCACCAAGAACGGCAAGGGCTACGCTCTCGAGTACGAATCCATCGGCTTCAACTTCAACGGCTACGAGTCCGTCATCTCCGCAGGTGGTGGCGCAGGCTACGGTGGCGGTGGCTCCGGTGCTTCTACCTCCTCCTCCGCAATCGTTCTGACCCAGAAGTGGAACAACAACCCCAACGGTCTGCGCCAGAACGTTGGCTTTGCACAGTTCGGTGGCGGCGGTGGCGCTGGTGGCTCCTACGTTGCTCCCGGTGTTTCCGGTGGCTCCATCGAGTCCGCAGGCAACGCTCCGACCAAGCGTGGCGCACGTGGCAACGGCTACGTCAAGGTCTCCCTCTGCAAGCGCACCGCGTAATTGCATAGACCTTTAGGGCTCTCACACTGAGTGGGAACTCATAACAATATTCCCCGGCTGAATTATCAGTCGGGGAATATTGTTTTAATCGGCAGAAGCTGAACACCACAGAATCCAGAACCTCAGATTTCAGGAGGCACCGGGTCGAACCAGAAGAGCAGGGGAGTGGCATGGCAGGAGCTGCAGCTGGTCAGACGTCGTCTAGCCCAGAGTCTGAGAACCCGCCCGCACACTCTACCGCCCACCCGCGGCGCGTATTACGGTAGAGGCATGACTGAAGCACGTAGCATCGACCTCGCCGTTATCCCCGGCGACGGCATCGGCCCCGAAATCATTACCGAAGCCCAGCGCATCCTCACCCGCGCCTGCGAGCTCGAAAACATCACCGTCAACCCCACCCACTACAAGCTCGGTGCCGAGCACTGGCTGGAAACCGGTGAAACCCTGCCCGACTCCACCATGGACGCCCTCAAGCAGCACGACGCGATCCTCTTCGGCGCCATCGGCGCAGACCCCCGCAGCGGTCAGATTCCCTCCGGCCTCATCGAACGCGAAATGCTCCTCAAGCTGCGCTTCGCCTTCGACCACTACATCAACCTGCGCCCCTCCCGCCTGTACCCCGGCGCAGTCTCCCCGCTCGCCAACCCCGGCAACATCGACTTCGTGGTCGTGCGTGAAGGCACCGAAGGCCCCTACATCGGCAACGGCGGCGTAATCCGCCAGGGCACCCCGCACGAAATCGCCACCGAGGTCTCCCTCAACACCGCGCACGGCGTGGAGCGCCTGGTCCGCTACGCTTTCGAGCTTGCCGCAACCCGCCGTAAGAAGGTCACCCTCGTGCACAAGACCAACGTGCTCACCCACGCCGGTCGCCTCTACAACCGCTACTTCAGCGAAATTGCGAAGGAATTCCCCGAGGTCGAGACCGACTACCTGCACATTGACGCGACCACCATCTTCATGGTCACCGACCCCGCACGCTTCGACGTGATCGTCACCGACAACCTCTTCGGCGACATCATCACCGACCTCGCAGGTGCAGTGACCGGCGGTATCGGCTACGCGGCAAGCGGCAACATCAACGCCGTCGGCGAGTTCCCCTCCATGTTCGAGCCCGTACACGGCTCCGCACCGGACATCGCCCGCCAGAACAAGGCAAACCCGACCGCCGCAATCCTCGCCGGTGCGATGCTGCTGCGCCACCTCGGCCACGATGCAGCCGCAGCCCGCATTGAGGACGCCGTCGAAGCAGATATGCGCGAAAACGGCGCGACTGTGCGTGGTACCGACCAGGTCGGCGCGGACGTGCTCGCACGCCTGGGTTAATATTCACCAGGCTAAAGCTCGTGTGGCTAAAACCCGCCAGCCGTAGCCGCTGAACGCAAAACACCCGTGAAGCCCGGAAGGAACACACCTTCCGGGCTTCACCTGTACCTAGCTACAAAAGATGGGGGAGGGCATCTCCGATACCTAACCTCCAACAAGCCCGCCGAATCCCACTTGTTCACATCTTGAATGGGAGAAAAGGTGCGCATGCGGCAAACTCATCTTTCCGGTACTCTAAAACAGGTCAGGCACACCCGCCCGGCACTTCGGCGGTGGACACCATCCACCACTAGCTTTGATGCATCCGACTAGCACAGACCGCTAGATGCACCATCTGCCCCGCACGACAACGCGCCCGGCGGCACACACCGGTTCCTCGCCACGCCGCGAGAACCGCCACTCAAAGAACGCCCACAGAGGCAACTAGACGAAGAGGAACGCAGAACGATGGCCATCGAATTCAGCCACGAAGCAAACCAGTCACCCGCCACCGCCGAACGCCGCGCCGAAATCCTTGCAAACCCCGGCTTCGGTGACTACTTCACCGACCACATGGTCACCATCGACTGGGAAGGCGACTACAAGACCGGTGGCACCTGGTACGACGCACGAGTTCACCCCTACGGCCCGCTCGTCCTCGACCCCGCAGCATCCGTGTTCCACTACGGCCAGGAAATCTTCGAGGGCATCAAGGGCTACCGTCACGCTGACGGTTCCGTGTGGACCTTCCGCCCCGAAAAGAACGCGGCACGCTTCGCGAACTCCGCACGCCGTCTCTCCCTACCGCAGCTGCCCGCCGAGACCTTCATTGAGTCCCTGCGCCAGCTGATTAAGGCGGACGAATCGTGGGTTCCCACCGGTGACGGTGAGGCCTTCTACTTCCGCCCCTTCATGATTGCTACCGAGGCGTTCCTCGGTGTTCGCCCCGCACGCCACGTGCAGTACCACGTGATTGGCTCGCCCGCAGGTAACTACTTCGGCACTCCCGAGCCCGTGGACATTTGGCTCTCCACCACCTACGCCCGCGCAGGCGAAGGCGGCACCGGTGCAGCAAAGTGCGGCGGTAACTACGCAGCATCCATGATCGCTCAGACCGAGGGCGAGAAGCACGGCTGCAAGCAGGTCATCTTCAAGGACCCGCACCGCGGCGACGCCATCGAAGAGCTCGGCGGCATGAACGTGTTCTTCATCTTCGGCAAGGAAAACAAGATTGTTACCCCCGAACTGACCGGCACCATCCTGGAGGGCGTGACCCGCTCCTCGCTGATTCAGCTGGCTAAGGACCGCGGCATGACCGTCGAAGAGCGCGCAATCACCCTCAACGAGTGGCGTGAAGGCGTGGCAAACGGCGACATCACCGAAATCTTCGCCTGCGGCACCGCAGCAGTGGTCGCCCCCATCGGCAAGCTCAAGGCAGAAGACTTCGAGATTCCGGCACCCACCGAGCACTTCGGCGAAATCTCCAAGAGCCTGCGCGAAGAGCTCGTCGGCATTCAGCTCGGCACCGTTGAGGACCGCCACGGCTGGATGACCCGCCTCATCTAAAACGTGAATCTAACGTAACCCGCGAAATCCCCGCAGGATGCGCCCGCACCCGGAACGCGCACCCGTGGGGATTCGCTGTGCCCGGTCAGTGCTGTGCTCAGCGAATATTGCGCGCGGTGTTGATAATGCGAGGACAGGGGAGGGGAGGCGCACCCCGCCGAACCTAATAGTGTTGAACCCCGCCGGGCTAAAACCTGCCTTGCCAATTCCGCCCGCCGCTCACACCCTCGAAGGCTGGTACCCTAGAAAGTATGCGTATTGCACGATTTACCGTAAATAATGAGCTCCACTTCGGGCTGGTAGAAGGCGACGCAGGCGAAGAAACCCTGCGCGTACTCGCCGGCGACCCCTTCTACTCGGGCATCGAACCGACCGGTACCACCTACCCCATCGACCAGGTGCGCCTGCTCGCCCCGATCATCCCCCGCTCCAAGGTGATTGGAGCGATCGCAAACTGGGCAGGAACCGAGGCACCCGCCTCCCCGCAGTTCTTCCTCAAGCCCAACACTACCGTCATTGGCCCCGGCGACCCCGTGACCCTGCCCGAGTACTCCGAAGCCGTCAGCGCAGAAGGTGAACTCGCCGTCATTATCGGTCGTATCGCCAAGTCCGTGCCTCTTGAGCGCGTGCACGAGGTCATCTTCGGCTACACCGTAGCCAATGACCTCACCGCCCGCGACCTGCTCGAAGACCGCCAGTGGACCCGCGCTAAGGGCTTCGACGGCTCCACCCCGCTCGGCCCCTGGATTGAAACCGACCTGGACACCGACTCGCTGAACATCACCACCTGGGTTGACGGCGACGTCGTACAGGAAGGCAACACCTCCGAAATGCACTACTCCGTAGCCGAACAGGTTGCCGCAGCCTCCGAAATCTTCACCCTGCTGCCCGGCGACGTACTGCTCACCGGCACCCCCGCCGGCATCAGCGTACTGCGCGACGGCAACGAAGTAGAGGTCGAAGTCGAAGGCATCGGCTCCCTCGTCACCCGCGTGCGCGACTAAGCAGCCCGCCCCCAAAAACGTAACGTACATCCTGAAACACACCGTCAAGGAGACATCATGACCGAATACCACGGTCCCGTACTCAACAGCCCCGCAGACACCCGCGTCCGCTTCTGCCCCTCGCCCACCGGCACCCCGCACGTGGGCATGGTCCGCACCGCCCTCTTCAACTGGGCGTACGCACGCCACACCGGCGGCAAGCTGATCTTCCGCATCGAAGACACCGACGCGGCACGCGACTCCGAAGAGTCGTTCAACCAGGTGCTCGAATCCCTGCACTGGCTCGGCATCAACTGGGACGAAGGCGTCGGCGTCGGCGGCCCCCACGAGCCCTACCGCCAGTCCGAGCGTAAGACCGCAGGCATCTACAACGAGATCTTCGAAAAGCTCGTTGAAGGCGGCTACGTGTACGAAGACTTCTCCACCCCCGACGAGGTGAAGGAACGCCGCAAGGCAGCCGGTCAGGACCCGCAGCTCGGCTACGACAACTACGACCGCAACCTCACCGAAGAGCAGAAGGAAGCCTACCGCGCCGAGGGCCGTAAGCCCGTCTGGCGTCTGCGCATGCCCGACGAAGACATCACCTTCAACGACCTCGTTCGCGGTGAAATCACCTTCAAGGCCGGCACCGTACCCGACTACGTGGTCGTCCGCTCCAACGGCGACCCGCTGTACCCCTTTGTGAACCCCGTCGACGACGCGCTCATGGGCGTCACCCACGTGCTGCGCGGTGAGGACCTGCTCTCCTCCACCCCGCGTCAGATTGCGCTCTACCGCGCACTCATCGACACCGGCGTGACCACCTTCATCCCCGAATTTGGTCACCTGCCCTACGTCATGGGCCAGGGCAACAAGAAGCTCTCCAAGCGCGACCCCGAATCGAACCTCTTCCTGCTGCGCGACTCCGGCTTCATCAAGGAAGGCCTGCTGAACTACCTGTCCTTGCTGGGCTGGTCCCTTTCCGCAGACCAGGACGTCTTCAGCATCGACGAGCTCGTCGAGCACTTCGACGTACACGACGTTGTCGCCAACCCCGCACGCTTCGACGTGAAGAAGGCAGAATCCATCAACGGCGACCACATCCGTGCGCTCGACCCCAAGGACTTCCGCGACCGCCTCATCCCGTACCTGCAGGCTGCAGGCGTACTCGGCGAAACCCTCACCGAGCGTGAAGAGCAGGTCCTCACCGAAGCTGCACCCCTCGTTCAGGAGCGTATGCAACTGCTCGGCGAAGCACCCGGCCTGCTCGCATTCCTCTTCAAGGCTGACGAAGAAATCAGCACCGCAGACGACGCACGTAAGCAGCTCAAGGAATCCGCACCGCAGGTCCTCGCAGCCGCAATCGAAGCTCTGGAGCCCCTCGAGGACTTCACCGCAGCCAACATTGAGGCAGCCCTGCGCGCCGCAATCGTCGAAGGCCTGGAAATCAAGCCGCGCCTCGCATTCGGCCCCGTGCGCATCGCAGTGTCCGGTGAGCGCATCTCCCCGCCCCTGTTCGAATCCATGGAAATCCTGGGCAAGGACTCCTCCCTCGCACGCCTGCGCAAGCTTGCCGCTGAACTGAGCTAACCATGAATCAATCGATTATGGGGAAGGCGCTGCTCAAGGGCACCCTCATGGCGCTCACCAACGCCTGCATTATCTGGCTGTTCGCCTACATTGCCGGCTTTGACCGCTCCGTATGGATGGTCGTCATCATTATTGCCGGTGCGGCGCTCGCCTATGTGACCGCATTCCTGGAGGCACGCGCCATGCAGAGCGCGGCTCGCGGCGGCGACGTGAGCACCTCGTCGTCTGTTGTCGATTCTTCGGATTCTTCTGGCTCTTCGGACGAAGAAGAGGAAGAAGACGACTTCGTGGACCCGGGCCCCGACCCGGACGCGGGCGACTTCGACGCCGGAAGCTCCAGCAGCTCGAGTAGCTCTGACTACAGTAGCTACAGCAGCTCCGACTACTCTGGCGGCGGCGATTCCGGTGGAGGCGACTCCGGCGGTAGCAGCGACTAAGCTCTAGAGAATCCCCTTATCCAGCGGGAATCAGACGACCAAAAGGTCTGAAGAAACCCGGCGGATAAGGGGATTTTTCATAAATTTGAGAATATTTTTTGTGATGGGTGTTTCCTGTAAAACTACTAGTCAGTATGTTTTATAGGGGTAAATCTGGTTCCATTTTGGGGAGTGTGGCAAGAATTTGGTTTGCGCACCCTAGCAAAGGCTCGTATAGTAGTACCTGTTGTTGCGACGAACTGAAAAGTTCAAAGCGAAAACATGCGGTTGTAGCTCAGTTGGTAGAGCACCACCTTGCCAAGGTGGATGTCGCGAGTTCAAGTCTCGTCAACCGCTCCACTCAAGCCCCGAGGTTCGCCTCGGGGCTTTTTGTTGTCTCCAAAAGTTTTGGCAAGTCTTAGCTTTTGGAGGCGCGGGGTGGGGTGAGGGTTTTGCGATCTTTCCCGAGATGACTGCTTGGGTGACTGTCCAGCCGTCTGGCTCTCTGGCTGCCGGGAAGCGGTGCAGGAAGAAAAAACCTTCAAAAAAATTTGGGACGCAAGCGTGCAGGGGAGGGGCTAAAGCTGCTCTCTGAGTCCCCCTCGAAGCTGCTTTGAAGGGCAAAAATCGGCTCCAAAACTCTCTTTTTGAAGAAATTTAAAAAACTTTTTAGCCCTAAAAACCCCGGAAATAAGCGGAAGTAGTGGGCATGAAACCGTGAATGTGAGGCGGCTCTCTAGATTTCGGCTTGCACGCCTCCAGAAAGACCCGTATAGTTATTACTCGTTCCGGTGATAAGTCGAAAGGCGAGAAACGGAATGGTAATGGGATATGGTGTAATTGGCAACACGAAGGTTTCTGGTTCCTTTGTTCTAGGTTCGAGTCCTGGTATCCCAGCTAACCTCCTCACGGAGGTTGCGGCCCCATCGTATAGCGGCCTAGTACTCCGCCCTCTCACGGCGGCAACACCGGTTCAAATCCGGTTGGGGTCACACTAGAAATAAACCCTCAGTCTTCTGGCTGAGGGTTTATTTGTTTATCCGGTAAAGACTGGTTTTAGATTCTACGGTGCCGCCGTGAGCCTCTCACGGCGCCGCTCCTTACGTCGCGGCACTCCGGGGCATGATGGATTTCCTCGCGCGCTCGGCATCATGCCCCTCCGTCACCGTTACAAACCGGTTGGGGTCACACTAGGAAAAGCCTGGTTTCTTCGGAAGCCAGGCTTTTTTGTTTATCCAGTGAAACCGGACTGAGATTCGGTAATGACTTAGCGACTTCAGCCATGGTTAAAAGCTATCCCTCAAAACGCTAACCCAGCCCCAAAGTCCGTACCTCATGACCAGAGTCCATAAGTCATTACTGAACCTGCAGTCACCTCTGGTGGGATGATCTTTTAGATTCCATGGTGCCGCCGCATACTCCTCGAGAAGGGAACGGGAAGAAAAAAAGGGGAGCGCAAAATTTGACCTTCACGCCAAGCCTCGGTATAGTCTTATCCGTAAGCGTGATTGGCGCAGTGGTAGCGCGCTTCGTTCACACCGAAGAGGTCACTGGTTCGAACCCAGTATCACGCACCAAATAACCCCCGTTTCAAGGAACGGGGGTTTTATTATGCCCACCGGTATTTGTGCCCACCAGCAGTACAAACCCAGCCGCGGACACAGCCACCCGAGAATGAGGTACCCCGTGACAACACCCGAACTCGCCGCAGCCACCGACTACGGACGCATGTACGCGCGCGTCCGCGGAGGAGAACCCCTCGTCCCCTCCATCACCACCGTCATCGGGCAGCACGCCAGCGACCTCAGCGGCTGGCACGGGTACATGGCAGCCAAAGCCGCCCTCGAAGACCAGCGCGCCTACCGCGCCACCGGATCCCACGGCCTCAAATTCGCTATCATCCGCGACGCAGCCAGCGCCTCCGAACGATACCGCGACGCAGCCGCCGCCCGAGGCGACCGCGTCCACAACTACGCCGAAGCCGTCGCCCTACGCGCCATGGGACGCGAACACAACCTCGACGAAAGCCGCGAACAGCTCATCATCAACGGCGAACAAGCCTACGCCGACCGCTTTGACGAATGGTGGGAAGCCTTCAAACCCCGCCCCCTCGCCGCCGAAGTCACCATCTGGAACGACACCGTCGGCTACGCGGGCACCCTCGACCTCGTCGCAGAAATCGCAGGGCGAACCTGCATCATCGACTACAAAACCAAAGGCACCGACAAACGCGGCCGCGTCAAAGCACTCGACGAAAAAGTCGTCATGCAGCTCGTCGCCGGACTCAAAGCCGAAGAATCCCTCGTCGACCCCGACGAAGGCACCTGGGAACCCTGGAAATACGGCGACGCACCCGTCCTCATGGGCGTGGCACTCGGCGAAACGCAGGTGTTGCCGCAGCAGGCAAACCCCGCCGTGCTCGAACGCAACTGGTACAAGTTCTGCGCGCTGCGCCGAGTCTGGGAATTCGACCGTCAGGTTCAAGAATTTGAAGACCCCGCGCTCATGCCCGTAGTACCGCCGCCCGCGGCATAGGGGAGAGGGTTCAAACCCTCCGCGGAGGTGAGGCTCAGCCCTCACCCTGCCGCCTCGATTCGTTCTAGATTCGCGCTACTGAATCGGCGACAATAGAACAATAGGCAGAACGGCGCGCGCCCGCTGTGAAGAATACGCCTGCTGCGAGAACCTGCTCCTGGGAAAACCGCCAGCGCAGTTCTGCCGCCATATTGAAATCCGTAAGCACATTCCCGGCACCCCGCCGGCAAAGGAGAACCATGACCATCCTGAGCATCCGCACCGTAGGCGACCCGGTGCTGCGCAGCGTTTGCGACCCCATCACCGTCTTCGACGACGACCTGGCACGACTCATCGACGACATGCTAGAAACCATGTACGACGTGGGCGGCGTGGGCCTTGCCGGCCCGCAGGTTGGCATCTCCAAACAAATCTTCACCTTCGGCGGCATTGACGACCGCGAAGGCTACATTATCAACCCCGTGCTCGAAGTCGGCGAAGAAGACCAGGAAGGCGGCGAAGGCTGCCTGTCCGTGCCCGGTCAGAAGTCCGCGACCCCTCGCAAGAACTGGGCGCGCGTGACCGGCGTGGACCGCCACGGCGAACCCCTCGTGCTGGAGGGTGAGGGCCTGTTCGCGCGCATGCTGCAGCACGAAACCGATCACCTGCATGGCAAGCTGTTCATCGATCGCCTCGTGGGTGAAGACCGCCAGCGCGTGATGCGTGCCCTGCGCGCCGCAGACTACAACTCGGTTGCCGCGAAGACCGTGACCGAGCGTGCAACCCGCGTGGGCGGTGCCTTCGGCGGCGGTGGCGCGTTCGGTGCAGGCTCTGCCGGTTCCTCCTTCGGTAGCTTCGGAAAGTAGGCTCACATGCTCAACATTATTTACGCAGGCACCCCCGAGGTTGCCGTGCCCCCGCTCGACTACCTGGCGAACTCCGATAAGGTTCGCGTGGTCGGCGTGCTCACCCGCGAAGACGCCCCCGTGGGCCGCAAGCGCGTGCTCACCCCCTCCCCGGTCGCGCAACGTGCCGAAGAGCTCGGCCTGCCCATCGTGAAGGCAAACCGCTGGAACGACGAAGCCGCCGCAGCCATCGCCGAGCTGAACGCTGACGCAGCCGCCGTGGTCGCCTACGGTGCCCTGCTGCCGCTGCCCGCGCTCGAATCCCTGCGCTACGGCTGGGTCAACCTGCACTTCTCCAAGCTGCCCGCATGGCGCGGCGCCGCCCCCGTGCAACGCGCCCTCATCGCCGGTGAGCAGGAAATTTTCTCCACCACTTTCCTGCTCGAAGAAGGCCTGGACACCGGCCCCACCTTCGAACAGGAATCCACCCCCGTAGCCGCTGACGACACCGCAGGCACCGTGCTGATGCGCCTCGCCACCAGCGGCGGCGCACTGCTTGAACGCACCTTCGAACGCCTCGAAGCGGGCGAGAGCGGCACCGTGCAGGTCGAGGACGAGTCGGTCAGTTACGCCTCCAAGATGAGCATTGCCGACGGCCGCCTCACCTGGACCGAACCTGCCGAACAGATTCTGGCACGCTTCCGCGGCGTGACCCCCGAACCCGGTGCATGGTGCGAACTGGGCGAAAACCGCTTCAAGATCGGTGGCCTGGCGGTTGCCGACGAACGACTGGTGCAGTCCCTGACCGAGGCAAACGGCGGCCCCCTCGCACCCGGTGCGGTGCGTCTGCACGCAAAGAAGGTACTGGTCGGCACCGGTACCGAACCCCTGATGCTGCTGCAGGTTCAGCCTGCCGGCAAGAAAATGATGGATGCGCCCGCGTGGGCTCGCGGCGCTGGCAAGGACATGGCGGAAGGCCTGGTGGTACTCGCATGAGCAACGAAAAGCGCCCCTACAAGGGAGGACACGGCAAGCCCGGTCACGCTGGCAATGGCAAGCCCGGCAACGGCAAGTTCAGCCAGGGTAGCGGTCAGGGTAAGTTCAATCAGGGCGGCGGTCAGGGTGAGGGCGGTGCGAAGCGTAAGCGTCGTCGCCGCTCCGGCGCTGGCAACGGCTCGAGTTCTGGTGTGAGCGAGCAGAACCGCCAGCAGTCCCAGAATTCCCAGCGCGCTCAGAACCAGCGCTCGCAGAATCAAAGCTCGCAGGGCCGCCCGCAGAAGTGGGACGACAACTCCCGCAGCGAATCGCGTACCGGCCGCCGCTTTGACGGCCTGACCAGCGTCGAACGCGCCGCACGCCGCGCCAAGACCGAGCACGACGACACCAAACGCGGTGGCGGCGGCACCTCCCAGCGCAATAAGAGCGGCCACGAACGCAACCGCCGCTCCATGTCCGCCCGCGAATTCTCCGCGGCGGCACCCTCCGCACGCTCGCGTACCGCAGACACCGCACGCGCAACCGTCTTCGACGTACTGCGCTCCGTTGCCGAATCTGACGCCTACGCGAACCTCGTGCTGCCCAAGGCGATTCGTAGCCACCGCCTCGACCACCGCGACGCGGGCTTCGCGACCGAGCTGACCTACGGCACGCTACGCCACCAGGGCACCTACGACGCAATCCTGCGCCACTGCGTGGACCGCCCCCTCGAAAAGGTCGGCACCACCACCCTGATTGTGCTGCGCATGGGCGTGCATCAGCTGCTGAACATGCGCGTTCCCGCCCACGCGGCACTGAACCAGAGCGTGTCCCTGGCACGCGAAAAGATCGGCGCGGGCCCGGCAAGCTTCATCAACGCGGTGCTGCGCCGCGTCTCCGAGCGCACCCCCGAAGAGTGGTACGAACTCATCATCGAGGACGCGAAGGACGACACCGAGCGCATGGCGCTGCTCGCCTCGCACCCCGCCTGGATTGTGCGTTCCATGCGTCAGGCACTCGTGGCGCACGGCCGCCCCGCCACCGAAATTGAGCAACTGCTTGAGGCGGACAACCTCGCCCCCGTGGTGAACCTGGTGGCGTTGCCCGGCCTGGGTAGCCTCGAGGAGGCACGCGAACAGGGCGCAGTCGACGGCGAGCTGGTTGAATGTTCGGCACTGTACGCCTCCGGCGACTTGGCACGCCTGGAATCCGTACGTGAAGGCACCGTCCGCGCGCAGGATGCCGGCTCCCAGCTGGTGGCACGCGCGCTCGCCGCAGCACCCCTGGACGGCACCGACACCGCATGGCTCGACCTGTGCGCAGGCCCCGGCGGTAAGGCGGCACTCCTCGGCGCGCTCGGTATCCAGCGCGGCGCATCCCTGGTCGCCAACGAGGCGGCACCGCACCGCGCCCAGCTCGTGGAATCCTCCATGCGCCCCCTGCCCGAGGACAGCTACACGGTACTCACCGGCGACGGCCGCCAGATCCGCGAGACCCTGCGCAAGAACGCCTCCAACCTGCCCGGCTCTATTGAACCCGGTCAGCTGTTCGACCGCGTCATGGTGGATGTGCCCTGCTCCGGTCTGGGCGCCCTGCGCCGCCGCCCCGAGGCGCGTTGGCGCAAGTCCCCGCGCGATATTGCCGAGCTGCTGCCCCTGCAGCGTCAGCTCCTGGATGCGGCCATTGAGGCGACCCGCCCCGGCGGCGTTATCGCCTACGTGACCTGCTCCCCGCACGCGGCAGAAACCCAGAACATTGTGGCTGAGGTGCTCGAAAGCGGCGCGGTCAGCCTGCTCGATTCCGCCGCAGTACTGCGCGAAGTCGCCCTGCACACCGAAGGCGCGAACGGCGAGCCCGTGAGCGTGCTGGCGGGGGAGAAGGACCCCGGCCACACCCCCGAGATCAAGGTCAAAAAGGGTGCGCCGGTCGTGAAGGCTTCGGAGAACCCGACCACCGCGCAGCTGTGGCCGCACGTGCACGGAACCGACGCAATGTTCCTCGCCCTGCTGCGTAAGAACTAGCCGCTTCACCGCCTAGCATCACCCGCCATACGGCACGGACTTGAAAGGAACCCCATGGGTATTGCCATTAACCCGTCGATTCTCTCGGCGGATTTCGCGAACCTGCAGCGCGAGCTGGAGCGCATTTCCACCGCAGACGCCGCGCATATTGACGTGATGGACAACCACTTCGTCCCCAACCTCACCTGGGGCCCGCCGGTGGTCAAGCGTCTGCGCGAAATCTCCCCGGTGCCGTTCGACGTGCACCTGATGATTGAGGACGCCGACCGTTGGGCACCCGAATACGCCAGCATGGGCTGCGAATCGGTGACCTTCCACGCGGAGGCGGCTATCGCCCCCATCAAGCTGGCGCGCACCCTGCGTGCTGAGGGTGCGAAGGCGGGTATGGCGCTGCGTCCGGCAACCGCCGTGGAACCCTACCTGGACATGCTCAGCGAACTGGACATGCTGCTAATCATGACCGTGGAACCCGGCTTCGGCGGTCAGGCGTTCCTGGAGGTGACCCTGCCGAAGATCGCCCGCGCCGCCAAGGCGATTGAGGGCGCGAACCTGCCGGTGACCGTGCAGGTGGACGGCGGCATCACCGAAGAGACCATCCTGCGTGCCGCGGAGGCGGGCGCAACCTGCTTCGTTGCCGGTAGCTCGGTCTACGGTGTGGATGAGGCGCTCGGCGGTCCGGAGGCGGCAATCGCCTCCCTGCGTGCGGCGGCCGCATCGGTCAAGCGTTCCGGCACCGGATGCGGTTGCGGCTGCTAGCGGCGTTTGCTTGTAACGGTGCCCCGCATCTATGACACCCCCGCGTCTATAAAACCTCAACGCCCCGTTGTGAAGTCTGCGCCCCGTCGCGGCTCTTCGCGGCGGGGCGTTTTGCGTGCCATGCTTTCTCAACCGCCGCAGATTTATAGCAGGGTAACAGCAGGGGAGAGGGCCTGTTTAAATGACATAGTGTCAGCAAGACTATGACAAAGCGTGATATATGTTACCCCGCGCAATTCCGCGGCAAAACCGGGTATCCTGGCGGTCAGAGAAGGCAAACAGAACACATCTTGATGTAACACTCAGATATCTGTAAGGTTAGGTATAGTTTAGTCAAATCTAGGGGGAACTATGTCTTTCAACCGAACCGAGCTGACCGACGCCGAAAACCACGGCGCATCGGGCGTTAACCGCCGCGCATTCTTCGGCCTGGCGCTCGCCTCCTCGGCTGCTCTCGCCCTCGCGGCATGCAGCAGCGAGACCACCACGACCACCACTTCCGGCGGTTCCACCTCCGACGGCAACAGCGGTACCCGCACCATCAAGGACATTGACGAGGAGAATGTAGAAGTCCCCGCCAACCCGCAGAAGGTTATCGTCCTCTCTGAGCCCACCCTCGACGGCCTGCTCGCCCTCGGCGTGACCCCCGTCGGTTCCGTCTCCGGTCGCGGCCAGTCCGGCGTGCCCAACTACCTTGCCGACCGCGCCAAGGGCGTGCAGATTATCGGCACCGTCGCCCAGGTCAACTACGAGCAGATTGGCAACCTTGATCCCGACCTGATTCTGGTCGACTCCACCGGCGTAGACAAGCGCTCCGAGGCCTTCGAAACCCTCAAGAAGATCGCTCCCGTCGTCTACTGCGGCTACGCGGGTGGCGACTGGCGCATCAACTTCCGCAACGTTGCTAACGCCATGAACATGGTCGACAAGGGCGAAGAAGTCATCAAGGCATACGAGACAAGTGCCGCTACGCTGAAGAACCAGCTCGCCCCCAAGTACGGCGACAAGACCTTCTCCATCGTCCGCTGGGCAGGCAACGGCCCCGCCCTGATTCTCAAGGAACTGCCCGCCGGTCAGGTACTCAACGACCTGGGCCTCAAGCGCCCCGAGTCGCAGGACCGAAACGGTCAGGGCCACTCCGAGCCCGTCTCCCTGGAGAACCTGGCAACCATCGACGCGGACTACATGTTCCTGGGCACCCTCGGCGGCGCAAGCCAGCAGAACCCGAACGCGCAGGGCTCCGCAGGTCTGCAGGGCGCCGAAGAAGCACTGAATAAGGCGAAGGAAACCTCCGGCTTCACCAACCTGAAGGCAGTCAAGGACGACCACGTGATTCTCGTGGACGGCTCCAAGTGGACCTCCACCGGCGGCCCGCTGCTGCTCGAGGGCATTATCGAAGACGTCAAGAAGGCGCTTCCGCTCTAAACGCCCTGTTCTGAACACCCCGTTCTAAATACCCTGTGAAGCAATCACCCGCTGAAGCTTCCGCCACCCTTCCCGCCGCGACCTAAAAACCGCGGCGGGAAGGGGATGCACGACCCACCACACCATCCTCAAGGACCACAATGACCGAAACTCGACCCGCACGCACCGCAGCCCGCTACGGTGCCGTCGTGGCTCTCGCTGGCGCGCTCATCACCCCCGGAGCCGCACTGACCGGTACCACCATCGCTTACGCGGAGACCCCCGCAGCCACCCAGCAGGCGGATAAGGCTACCGTGACCATCTCCACCGAGAAGTGGCGCGAAGG